>Ga0163144_10000053_pt1 | contig 244471 bp, 225 predicted proteins | sample OliLak19BULKMAT1_FD_123175 | JGI IMG/M metagenome (GOLD analysis project Ga0163144, IMG submission 123175) | Freshwater microbial mat bacterial communities from Lake Vanda, McMurdo Dry Valleys, Antarctica - Oligotrophic Lake LV.19.BULKMAT1 | ecosystem: Environmental > Aquatic > Freshwater >... | reverse complement strand
GCCGGGTCGCCTAAAACCCCGCCCGGAACGTTTAGGCCGCCTTTTCGCGCCGTTCCCGGTTTCGCCTGCAGCGCCGCTAAACCTCGCCTCCCCCCTATCACCCAGCCCGCGGCCGGCCCTCCAGGAATCTCCAACCGCCCAACCGCCCAACCGCCCAACCCCCTACCCCCCTCCACCGCCGCCGCCCCCAGCACTCCCCCGCCAGGAACGGCGTCGGCGTCGAGGTCACTCCCCTGCCCATCACTGCACCGTCGGCGCGGGCGCCGGCGCGGGCACCGGCGGCGGGACCGCCGCGGGCTCTTCCTGCCCCTTGTGCGCCCAGGCCACGTTCCGGGCGCTCTTCCAGGCCGCCAGCCGCTCCGGGTTCTCCCGGAACCGGTACGTGCTCAGCGCGTCCAGATGACGGACGACGCCCAGGATCTCCTGCGCCACCGCCTCGAGATCCGCGTGCGCCCCCACATGCTCCCGGAGGCCGGCGTTCGCCTCCGTGATCATCCCGTCGTACCGCTCCACCGCCACCGCCAGCTCCGCCAGCAGCGTCTCGGGCAGCCCGTGCTGCAGCAGGATGTCACGCGCCGCCTCCGCCTCCGCCAGCGTGGCCCGCACCGCCGTGATGAAGGTGGTCTTCCCGACACCCTTCGACGGCACCCGGAACCGCCGCATCACCTCCGGCTGATCCTTGAACGCCGCCCGCGCCACCTCCGCCAGCAGCCGCAGCGGCGTGGCCCGGAGCTCCGCCACCAGCGCCTTCCGCTGGTCCTTCGCCACCCGGGCCGACACCCGGCCGCTCCGCTCCAGCCCCGCCAACTCCTCGGCTCGGTCGAGCCGGTCCTTCAGCAACTCTACCGCCTGAATGAACCCCGGATTGGCCTCCGGGAAGGCGACGACGAATTCGTAGACTCGAATCGCCATCAGCAGAACCAACCGCACTGCCGTTGACATAACGTACCTCTGGTGAGATGCCGGCGGATCCATGGTCGGGCGCCCCCACCAGGCACGCCCATACCTGACATCGACAGCCCCGATCAGTGTCCGCGTTGCTGCGGGACGGGGCTGCCGGGACGCATCGGGCATGCCACGCGCCGAGACGCGCTGCCTGACACGGCGCAAGTCGTGATGCCACACAACGGTAGACGTGGGGACCGGAACCGGGCAACGGAAGGGACGCGGCCGTCCAATCGTCCTGAATCAGAGACACCGTCGCTCCGATCGGAGACATCTGGCGGCTACCTGAAGTGGAGCGAGGGGAATCTGCGGCGGCTGGAAAGGTCCCTGGAACACGTACCGGGGTATCTGAAGCGCCATGCCACGAAGCTGGAGCCGCCCGCTGGGTCTCTGGAGCCCCAACACGGCTCTCTGAAGTCGCTCGCTGAGTCTCTGGAGTGGTTCGCTGGGTCTCTGGAGTGGTTCGCTGGGTCTCTGGAGTGGTTCGCTGGGTCTCTGGAGTGGTTCGCTGGGTATCTGGAGTCGCGCGCTGGGTCTCTGGAGTCGCTCGCTGGGTCTCTGGAGTCGCTCGCTGGGTCTCTGGACCGCTCCTCCCGGTTCCTCAAACGCCCGAGCGGGTCCCTGGAACGGCGGACGGGGTCCCTGGAACCCCCCTACGGGTCATTCAAATGCCCGAGAGGGTCCCTCGGATCCGCGAGCGATCCCCTCAAACCGGCCAGTGACTCACTCAAACCGTCGAGCGCCTCACCAAAACCCGTCACCATCGCCCTCAAACGCCTGAGCGACCCACTCAAACCCGCCACCATCGTCCTCAAACCGGGGAGCGACTCACTCAAACCAGCGACCATCGTCCTCAAACCGGGGAGCTACGGGGCGGTCCGCTCCTTCCACAGCGAATCGAAGACCTGCCGGTACACCCCGATCGGCTGCGCTCCCTGTATCAGGCCGGCGCCCTCCACGTAGATCGTCGGCGTGCTCCCGATGCCGGACTTGGCCGCGCCTTCACTCTCCGCCTTGATCAGCTCCCGGGTTTCATGCCGCTCCAGGCAGGGGAGCAGGTCGTCGTGCGGGATGCCGGCGGAATCGGCCAGGCTCACCAGGAACGGCGCCGGGTCCTTGAGGGGCGCCCACTTGTCCTGGTGCTTGAACAGCAGGTCGTGCACCGGCCAGAACTTGTTGATCCGGGCGGCGCAGGTGGCCAGTTCGGCCGCGGGGAGGGCGTTGGGATGGATCGAGGTGATCGGCAGGTTGAGGAAGATCCACCGCACTTTGCCGGTGGCGACAAACTCCCGCTCGATCAGCGGAAAGGTCTCGATCGCCAGCCGCCGGCAGTACGGACACTGAAAGTCCGACAGCTCGTACACGGTGATGGCCGCCTTGGGATCCCCCTTGGTGCGCTGGGCGAGGAGCGGGTCGACTTGTGCCGCCGCGGCCGGCTGGGCGTCCCGCTCCGTCCAGGGACGGAAGGCCGCCAGCAACACTGCGCCACCAGCAAGGGCCGCGAGCAGGGACACCGCCACAGTCACGCGATAGCGCATCGATCCTCTCAGTAGCGCGGGATCCGGCGGCCCGTCGTGCGATCCAGCACAACGCGGTCGCCGGTGACCGCGACGTTCCAGTACCAGGTGCTGTTCGGATCCCATGCGTCCCAGGAGTGCGCATAGATCCACCAGTCGCCGGCGGGGAGCCGCAACTTGGCCTTCCCCCAGGCGTCGGTGCTGTCGCTGATGGGTTCCCGCCCCAGTCCGCTGCTGAGCCGACTGGTGATGCTGCCATACTCGCGATAGGTGCTATCTTCCCAAATCGCCATCAGGCCGCGCAGGCTATCGGTTCTCGGGCCGAGGCGGTTGCGGGCGACGGCGAGGGCCCGCTGGGCCTGGTCCCGCCGAACCCGGGCCGATGCCAGGCTGTCGGAACCGGCGGCAAAGCGCCGGTAGAGCGCCGCGTATTCGGCGTCACCCCGCGGCAGCGAATCCAGCCGCTCCTTGAGGTGGCCCAGGGATCGTTCCACCGACTGGATCTCATAGGCGGCGCGCGCGTAGGCCGCAAACGGAACCCGGAACAGCCCGAAGAGGCTGTCGAGCGAGCGCTGCAGCGCCACCGGCCTGGGGTTCGAGGCCTCGAGCGCCGCCAACACGCTGTCCCGGTTGTAGGACAGGGCCACCAGCCCAAGCCGGGCCACCGGGGCCTCCACCGAATCAGGACCGGGAATGGCGACTTCGATGGTGACCTCGCGGCCGCCGCTACAGGCGGCCAGCGCGAGCAAGACGACGGGCATCCAACGGGACACGGGCAACCGTTTTCTGCAAAGAGTGCGGAAAGCTACCCGTGCTCTAGGGCTGCTACAACTCCTGCCGGCCCTCCTGCTGGCGCAGAGTCCCCGGATCGCCCGGCTGTTTCCCGACCGCCCCAGCGACTATCTCACCGACGCGGCCGGCATCGTGGACGGTGCGGCGGTAACCCGCATCAACGACCTGGCCGCCCGGCTCCGCACCGCCACCGGGGCGGAGCTGGCGGTGGTCACCCTCCCCACCATCGAGGATCAGGCGCCGGGCGACGTGGCCCTGGCGATCGGGCGGGCGTGGGGGGTCGGCGGCAAGGGACAGATCGGTGACTCGGCCCGGAACGCCGGGGTCGTCCTGCTCCTCGTGCCGCGGACCGCCGACCATCGTGGAGAGGTCTACATCGCGACCGGCCGGGGGATCGAAGGCATCATCACCGACGCCACCGCCGGCCGGATTACCGACCTCATGCTGCCCGAGCTTCAGCAGGGCCGCTGGAGCGATGCGCTGGTGCTGGGCACTCGCGCCATCGCGGCGGTGACGGCCAAGGGGTTCGGCGTGAGCGACTCCACCCTCGAGGCGGCCGATCCGTTCCGCGATTCCGGCGCTGGCGCCGATGCCCTGAACCCGCTGGTCGTTTTCATCGTCATTGTCCTGATCATCATCGTGCTGTCGTCGATGTCGAAGGCGGGCCGGAAGGGCCGGCGCCGCGGACCGCCCATCATCTGGGGCGGCGGCGGGTTTGGCGGCGGGGGCTTCGGGGGTGGCGGCTGGGGAGGCGGGGGCGGGGGCGGGGGATTCGGCGGGTTCGGCGGTGGTGGCGGGTTCAGCGGCGGCGGCGCGGGACGGAGTTTCTAGGAGACCGGGCGATGACCGATCTGGAAAAGTCCATAACACAGCTGGTGGCAGACCTGGATGGCGCCGCTCTCGGCGACTACAGCGCCGTGCTGCATGGGTCCGCGGCCCGGGGCCAGTATCGCGCGGGGTGGTCGGATATCAACGTCGTCCTGATCGTCGACGCCATGGGGACGGACACGCTGGAGCGGTTGCAGGCGCCGCTGGCCCGATGGCGGGAGGTCGCCCACGCGCTGCCCCTCCTGCTGACCCGTGCCGAGTGGCGCCGTTCCGCCGATGCCTACCCGCTGGAGATCGCGGAGATGCAGACCGGATACCGAGTCCTGCGGGGGACGGACCCGCTGACCGGCCTGGTGGTCCGGCCGACCGACCTGCGGCAGGCGCTGGAGCGGGAGCTGCGCGGCAAGCTGCTCCGCCTCCGCCAGGGGTACGCGCTCCTGCATGGGGACGGCACCAAGCTCGGTGACTTCGTGCGCCGGAGCGTTTCGACAATATTATTCCTGGCGCGCGGGGTCCTGGTGCTGGTGGGCGAAGCGCCGCCGGGCGATCCGGTAGACCTCGTTCAGGCCCTGGGCCGAGTCGCGGGATTCGACGGCGACGTCCTGGCCCGGCTGGTCACCCGCCAGGGCACGGAGGGCTGGGCCTGCGCCGAGTCCGACATGCGCGGCTACCTCGCGGCCGTCGAATCGGCGGCGAGATTCGTGGATCACTTTCACACCGGAGATGGGGGATGATGCGCACGTCACGATGGATCCTGCTCGCGACTCTTGCGTTGGGCGCCAGCGGCTGCGGCTATAACCGGATCCAGGCCCTGGACGAGCAGGTGAACCGCGCCCAGGGCCAGATCGCGGCCCAGTTGCAGCGGCGGGCGGACCTGATTCCCAACCTGGTGGAGACGGTCAAGGGGTTTGCCAAGCAGGAACTGACGATCTTTACCGACGTCGCCAACGCGCGCGCTCGGCTGGCCGGCTCCATTCAGGGCGGCAACCTCGAAGAGATGGCTTCCGCCAACCAGGCTCTGAATGCTCCGCTGGGCCGGCTGCTGGCCATCGTCGAGAACTATCCGGCGCTCAAGTCGGACGCCAACTTCCGGGCGCTCCAGGACGAACTCACCGGCACCGAGAACCGGATCGCCACCGCCCGGCAGGACTACAACGATGCGGTCAACCAGTTCAACAGCTACATCCGCACCTTTCCCTACAACCTGACCGCCAAGATGTTCGGCCATGGGACGCCCCGGGTTTATTTCGAGGCCAAGGCCGGGGCGGAGGAGGCGCCGCAGGTGAAGTTCTAGACGGTTGGACGGTTGGGCGGTTGGTGGAGAAACACAGAAGCCCCGCTGGTTCAGCGGGGCTTCATGTTGTGCCTAACCGTCTAACCGTCTAACCGCCCAACCGCCTAGTCAACCACCACATCCGGCAGGACGTAGCGCAGCGGATCGACCGGCTTGCCCTGCACGTGCACCTCGTAGTGCAGGTGGGGTCCGGTGGCCAAGCCGGTATTACCGACCTCGGCGATGATCTGGCCCCGCTTGACCCGGTCGCCGCGCCGGGCGAGGAGCTTTGAGGCGTGGGCGAACTTGGTGTGGATCCCGAAGCCGTGATCCAGTTCGATCACGTTGCCGTACCCGGCCTCCCACCCGACATAGACCACGGTCGCGGCAGCGGGAGACTGGATCGGGGTGCCGGTCGGCGCCGTCACGTCAATGCCCTCGTGCGGACGGGCGTAATGCAGCACCGGGTGTTCCCGCATGCGGCTGAAGGCGCTCGACAGCCAGCCGGCGGTGGGCATGATGGACGGCATGGCGGCCAGGCGGTCGCGGTGATGTTCCAGGCTGTCCTGAGCCTGGTCGAAAGACGCCGCCAGCAGATTGGCCCGGCGGATCAGGGCTCCGAGGTCCACCCGCACCTCGGTGGCGCGCCTGCCGAGCACCCCGGCGCGCGCCAGCTGGTCGGGCGGGCCGGAGGGGCCGCCGATGCCGGCCTGCTGCACGCTGGGGTCGTTGGGCTCGAGGTTGGCCAGCAGGCGGATACGCGCATCTCGCCGGGCAATGGTTTTCAGGGTATCGGAGAGGCCGGTCAGCTGTCCCTGCAACTGGCCAAACTCCTGGGCCAGCATGGCATTTTCCCGCTCCAGGCGAGCGGTCTTCTCCAGGTCAACGGAATGCGAGACGGTGCCGTAGCCCAGTACCAGCGCGGCCAGTCCCAGGACCACACCGATGCTCGCGGCTGCCTTGAGCAGCCGCTGCGACACCTCGATCATCTTCGAGGTGCCGGCGCCCGGAGGCACGAACACGATGGTCCACTTCCGCTGGGACATTAGAGACACCCCGGTGCAAGCCGTTCTACCCGGCTTTGCTAAGAAAATCCTGTGCCCAAGACAAGGGGAAAGCCGCTGGTCGTACCGGCGGCGCGCGATAGTATGGGCCGGGAGACAGGGGGTGTCAAGTGCGCTAGCGCACTGGCAAGTACTTGACTGTCAAGGATTTGGATGGGGCGGCTTGGGGAACATTCCCTCCGGCTTTCGGGTGGCCGCGCCAACCCCGTCTGGGGCAGTGGCTTGGGCCCAGGCATCGGAAACCACGCCGTCCTGGCCCAAATGGCCCCAGAGTTCTGCCGCCTTGCCCGGCATAAAGGGGGAAACAACGACCGCCAGGCGCAGGAGACAGCGGGCCAGGGCCCCCAGGGCCTGATCCAGCTCGGCCTCCCGGCCCTGCTTGGCCAAGCTCCAGGGGGCAACCTGCACGATGTACTGGTTTGCTGCGGTCACCAGTTCCCAGGCCGCCTCGGCCCCGCCCCGGAGATCCAAGGTGTCCATGGCCGCGGTGTAGCGGCCGAGCGAGACCCGCCCGGCCTCATCCAGCGAGGTGGGTCGTGCATCGGCGGGGACCCGGCCGGCCCGGTACTTCTCCAGCATCGCGAGCGAGCGGCTGGCGAGGTTGCCGAGCCCATCGGCCAGCTCCGAGGTGTAGCGCTCGTCGAAGCGCTCCCACGTGAAGTTGCCGTCGTTGCTGAAGCCCACCTCCCGCAGCAGGAAGTAGCGCAGCGCGTCCGGTCCGTGCCGGGCCATCGCCTCCCGCAGGTCCAACTGGACGCCCGCGCTCTTGGAAAAGCGGTCGCCACCGTAGTAGATGAAGCCGTGAGCCCACACCTGGTCGGGCAGCGGCTCCCCCGCCGCCTCCAGCATGGCCGGCCAGATGACGCAATGAAAGCGGGTGATGTCCTTGCCGATGATGTGCAGCTGGGCCGGCCAGGTGGCGCGGGAGCCGGGGAAGCGCCCGGCGGTCCAGTAGTTGGGCAGGGCATCGAACCAGACGTAGGTCGTCTGTACCTCTCCCGTGCTGATCGGCTTGGGAAACGGCACTCCCCAGGCCACCCGGCTCCGGCTGGCCGAGACGTCCTCGAGTCCCTGCCGGAGCAGGCCGAGTATCTCGTTCCGGCGAATCTCTGGCTGGATGAACTCGGGCCGGGTGGCGAGGAGCCGCTCCAGGAACCCCTGATACTTCGACAGCCGGAAGAACCAGTTGCGTTCTTCCACTTCCTCCAGCACCCGGGTGGGGTGGAGGGCGCAGCGGCCGTCAACGATGTCGGCGCCGGTCTTGAAGGCCTCGCAGCCGACGCAGTAGCGGCCGGTGTAGCTGTGTTCGTAGAAGTCGTCCGGGTTCCTGGCAAAGATCTTTTCGATCAGGTCCCGGACGCCCTCATGGTGGGGGCGGGAGGTGGTGCGGATGAACTGATCATGCGAGATGTGGAGGTCCTGCCAGGTGCGCGCGAAGATCTCCGCGACCTCGTCGGCCAGCGCCTGCGGCGTCAGGCTCCGGCCGGCCGCGGTCTGGGCCACCTTCTGGCCGTGCTCGTCCATGCCGATGAGGAACCAGACGTCGTCTCCCCGAAGTCGCCGGTACCGGGCGATGCAGTCGGCGCCCACCTTCTCGAAGGCGTGCCCCATGTGGGGATCGCCGTTGGCGTAGTCGATGGCCGTCGTGAGGTAGAACCGTGGCACTCAGCTCTCGGAGGCGGGAGGTGGGGACGACGGCCCGCCGCCACGGCCTCGGCGACCACGGCGCCGCCGGCGCTTGGAGGACTGGGCCGCCGGCTCGGCGGGCTTGTCCGGCGGCGGAGTTGCCGGAGGACGGTCCCCGGCTTCCGGCGCGCGGCCCTCAGAGCGCGGCGGGGCATCCCGGGGCGTGCGCGGGGCGTCTTCCCGCGGTGGGCGGGGCGGTCGCCGCTCGGGTGCCGCTCTGGGCGCCGGGGGCCGGGGCGCGGGGGAGGCCCGCCCCGCGGGGGCGGCGGGGGACGGGGCGTCGTCGCCGCCCGACTCGGCTCGCCGGCGTTCGGCCTCCTCCTGCTCGTCCCGCAATTCCACCAGCGGGATGATGCGCGAGGCGTTCGCCTCACCGCGCAGGAACACCCGCTCGCGGAAGATGTCCACCGCCACGACCCGCTCGGCGCCCTGCAGGGTGAGCAGGGTCTTGCCCTCGCGCGGAAAGCGCTTGCGCGCCGCCACGTAGAATTCGTGCTCGTACTTCAGGCAGCAGAGCAAGCGGCCGCAACCCCCGGAGATCTGCGCCGGATTGAGCGAGAGGTGCTGGTCCTTGGCCAGGGCCAGGCTGACCGGAGACAGGTCTTTGAGCCAGGTGGAGCAGCAGTACTCCCGCCCACAGCGGCCGACCCCGCCCAGGCGGGCGGCTTCGTCCCGCATGCCGATCTGCCGCAGTTCGATGCGGGTCCGGAAGAGCGAGGCCAGATCGCGCACCAGGGCACGAAAGTCGACCCGCTTCTCGGCGGTGAAGTAGATGGTGAGCTTGGTGCGGTCCCACTGCCATTCGGTGTCGCTGACCCGCATGTCCAGTTTGTGCTGCCGGATCTTGTCCACGATCTGGCGGCGGGCGTCCTCCTCCGAGCGGCGAAGCTCGTTGGAGGTGTGGATGTCCTCGGTAGTGGCCCGGCGGAGGACGCTGCGAATGGTGGCCGCGGTGGCCGCGGCGGGCGTGGCCTGCACCACGGGTGACTCGGGCGCCTCCGCCTCCCCTGGCGCGGCGGACGCAGGGTCCGCTTCGGCGGCGTCGTCGACGACCCGCCCGCCGGCGTGTCCTTCCTTGATCTGGGCGCCGACCTCGCAGGAGGAGCAACTGCCGCACTTCTTGACCGCGGTCTCGCCGGCCGACTGCACCCGGCCCAGGTCGTGGCCGCGCTCGGCCGGCACCACCACCGCTTCCTTGAGGTGGAGCGGCTCCTGGTCGTCAGGCCACAGGAAGAAGTCGCGCCGGATGCCCTTGAACCGTACTTCGACGGTCTGGGGCATCAGGCCTCCGTGTACGCGCCCATGGCGGCAAACTTCTCCGCCCGGCGGCGCACCAGCTTCTCAGGCCGCACCTTGCGCAGCTCGCTGACGTGGCGGATGAGCGCCTCGCGGAGCGCCTCTCCCATGGCATCGGGGTCGAGGTGGGCGCCGCCCTGCGGTTCCTTGATCACTTCGTCGATCAGCTTGAACTTGAAGAGATCCTCGGCGGTGAGCTTCAGGGCGTTGGCGGCGCGCTCCCGCTGGCTGCCGTCCTTCCAGAGGATCGCGGCGCAGCCCTCGGGGGAGATGACCGAGTAGATCGAGTTCTCCAGCATCAGGATGCGGTCGGCCACGCCCAGGGCCAGCGCGCCGCCCGAGCCGCCCGAGCCGATCACCGCTGCGACGCAGGGCGTGGGCAGGGCCGCCATTTCCAGGATGCAGCGCGCCAAGGCCTCCGACTGGCCCCGCTCCTCGGCGCCGAGGCCGGGATAGGCGCCATCGGTATCGATGAGCGTGATGACCGGGGCGCTGAACTTGGCGGCCAGGTGCATCAGCCGGAGCGCCTTGCGGTAGCCCTCGGGATGGGCCATGCCGAAGTTGCGCTTGAGGTTCTCCTTGGTGTCCCGGCCCTTCTGGTGGCCGATCACCATGACCGACAGTCCCGCCAGCCGGGCCCAGCCGCCGACGATGGCCGGGTCGTCCCGGAACTGCCGGTCGCCGTGCAGCTCGACAAAATCGGTGAAAATGGTGCTGAGGTAATCGAGGGTGTAGGGCCGGCGGGGGTGCCGGGCGACCAGCACCCGCTGCATGGGCGTGAGGGCGCGATAGATATCCGCCCGCAGGGTCTCCAGCCGGGTCTGCAGAAGTTTGGTCTCTTCCGAGACATCCAGCTGGCGTTCCTCGCCCAGCCGCTGCAGATCCTCGATCTGGCGTTCCAGTTCCTGCAGCGGCTTTTCGAAATCCAGCGCGTAATTAGAGGCCATAGAGCCTGTGTTCGTCGGGGTAATCCGTCAGCTGCCGCGTGTCAGACCTTGATCCATTGACGACCTGCCGCGCCGGGGACGGCCGCCGCTCCTACCCGGCCCGGACAAATCCGACCGCATCCGCACCCAGCAGACGCCGCAGTTCGCCGACCAGCTCCTCGTCGGGTGCTACCCGCAGCCGGCGGGACCGGGCCCGCAGCCGTTCGCCGTTGCCGTCGCTCCATTCAATATAGAGCGGCGCCGGTCCCGGATGGCGGCTGCAGAGGGCCATGGCCTGCTCCAGGACATCGGTGGCGGGGGCGTCGGCCAGGCTCCAGCGGAGCGCCAGTCCCAGAGCCCCAGCCGGCATCAGCTCCTCGAGCGGCCGGGCACTCTCGACTACGAACGGGGCCCGGTCCTCGCCCCGGTCCCGGGCGCTGTAGCCGCCGGTCAGCAGGGCGGGGAGGTCCTCCCGGACGACCTGGTTGAGCCTGGACCAGGCATCCGGGAACACAATGGCCTCGGCGGTGCCGTGAAAATCCTCCAGCGTCAGCCTGGCGTATTCCTTCCCGCTCTTCTTGGAGATCTGCCGTTTCACCTGGGTGATCACCGCCGCGATGGTGATCTGATGCTCGCTCCACTCGGACAACGTGGCGGTGGTCCGCGATCCGAACACCTCCACCTCGGCCCGGAAGCGCTCCAGCGGGTGCCCCGAGATGAAGAACCCGATGACTTCCTTTTCCTTGGCCAGGCGCTCCTGCTCGCTCCAGTCCGGGATCTCGGGCAGCGGCGCCGCCGCCAGCCGGCCCGACGGGGTGTGGCTCTCACCGAACAGCGAGGCCTGCCCGACCTCACGCTCCTGCTGCAGAAGTTGCGCTTCGCGGAGGATCTCGTCCAGCGCCTGGGTGAGCTGGGCCCGGTGGCCGCCCAGCCCGTCCAGGGCACCGGCGGCGATGAGCGACTCCATCACCCGCTTGTTGCAGAGGCGGAGGTCCACCCGCTGGGCGAAGTCCGGCAGGCTGGCAAACGGTTCCGCCGTGCGGGCCGCGATCATCGATTCGATGGCACCCCGCCCGACGTTGCGCACGGCGCCCAGCCCGAACCGCATCCGGCGGTCGCCGGTGACGGTGAACTTGAACCCCGATTCGTTGACGTCCGGCGGCAGCACTTCGATGCCCAGCTCGCGCGCCTCATTGATGTACTGCACCACCTTGTCGGTGCTGCCGATTTCCGAGGACAGCAGCGCGGCCATGAACTCGGCGGGATAGTAGGTCTTGAGCCACGCCGTCTGGTAGCCCAGAATCGAATAGGCGACCGAGTGTGACTTGTTGAAGCCATAGCGCCCGAAGGTCTTGATTTGCGCTCCCAGCTCCTCCGCTACCCGGGGCGAGATGCCCTTGCCGACGGCACGCTCGATGAACCGGCCCACCTCCGCGTCGATCAGCTCCTGGTCCTTCTTGCCCACCGCCTTGCGGAGCACGTCCGCCTCGGCCAGGGAGTAGCCCGCCAGCACATTGGCGATGCGCATCACCTGTTCCTGGTAGGTGATGACGCCGTAGGTCGGCTTGAGCACCTCCTCCAGCAGCGGGTGCGGGTAGCTGACCTTCTCCTGGCCCAGCTTCCGCTTGATGAACACCAGGTGCATGCCGGCGTCCAGCGGGCCCGGCCGGAGCAGCGCGTTGGAGGCGACCAGGTCATCGAAGCGGTCGCACTTCATGCTGCGGAGGGTCTCGGTCGCCAGGGCCGATTCGAACTGGAAGATCCCCGCCGTGCGGCCGGCCCGGAGCACCTTGTAGACCGCCGGATCCTCGAGGTCCAGGCGGTCCATGTCCAGCTCCCGGCCGTGCCGCTCCCGGATCATGCCGACCGCATCGAAGATGACCGTCAGCGTCTTGAGGCCGAGCAGGTCCATCTTGAGCATGCCCACCTTTTCCAGCGGCCCCATCTCGAACTGGGTGATGATGGCGTCCTCGCCCGCCGCCTGGCCCGCGCCCTTGGTCGGAGCTGTGCACACCGGGACGTACTCGCTCAGCGGCCCCGGGGCGATCACCACACCGGCGGCGTGCACCGAGGCGTGCCGCGAGATGCCTTCGATCCGGCTGGCCAGGTGCATGCAGCGCTCGTACAGCGGATTGCCGTCGACCAGCTCGCGGAACTCGGGCACCTTCTTCCTGGCTTCCTCCACCGTGAGGGCGTAGGCCGGACCCGAGGGAATCAGCTTGGTGAGCTTGTCGGCCTCCCCGGGGGGGATCCGCAGCAGCCGGGCGACGTCTTTCACGGCCGCCCGGGCCTTGAGGGTCCCGAACGTGATGATCTGCCCCACGCTGGCCCGGCCGTAGCGCTGGCGGACGTACTCGATCACCTCGCCCCGGCGCTCGAAGCAGAAATCGACGTCGATATCCGGCATCGAGATCCGCTCGGGATTGAGGAATCGCTCGAACAGGAGGTCGAACTTGAGCGGATCCACGTTGGTGATGCCCAACCCGTAGGCGACCAGCGAGCCGGCCGCCGATCCGCGGCCCGGGCCCACCGGGATGCCGCGCTCCCGGGCGGCGGCGATGAAGTCCTGGACGATCAGGAAATAGCCGGCATAGCCCGCCGTGTTGATGACGCCGAGTTCGTACTCCAGGCGCTCCTGCACCGGAGGCGGGAGCGGAGCGCCGTAGCGAGCCTCCGCACCGCGGCGGGCCAGGTCCTCGAGCAGGGCCTCATCGGAGGCGTAGCCCTCGGGGCGGGGGAAGCCGGGGAGGAAGTACTTCTTCTCGAAGCTGAACTCGCAGGCGTTGGCGACAATCTGGGTGTTGGCCAGCGTCTCGGGATGGTCCTTGAACAGCCGGGCCATCTCCGCTTCCGACTTGACGTAGGACTCCTGGCCGGTAAAGCGGAAGCGCTTGGGGTCGTCGAGTTCCGCCCCCGTCCCGATGGCCAGCAACACATCGTGGGCTTCGGCGTCCTCGCGCTTGAGGTAGTGGGCATCGTTGGTGGCCACCACGCCGAGCCCGAGCTCCTGCCCCAGCCGGAACATGCCCTCGGTGACCACCTGCTCCTCCGGAATACCGTGGCTCTGGACCTCGAGCCAGAAGTTGTCCGGGCCAAAGGTGGTGGCGAACCACTCGGCGGACTTCTTCGCTTCGTCGTAGTTCTGCTGCCGGAGCCACAGGGCGATCTCCCCCGACAGGCACGCGGCCAGGCCGGTGATCCCCTCGCTGTACTGCGCGAGCACTTCCTTGTCGATGCGGGGACGGCGGTAGAAGCCCTCCAGGAAACCGATGGAGGACAGGCGGACCAGGTTGCGGTAACCCTCCCGGTTCCGGGCCAGCAGCACCAGGTGGCTGTACTGGGCCGGCGCCCAGGAGGGCTTCTGCTGCTGTGTCCGCGGACCAAAGGCCAGATAGGCCTCGAACCCGAGGATCGGGCGCAGCTTCCGGGCGCGGGCCTCCTCATAGAACGACCACGCGCAGTGCAGGTTGCCGTGATCGGTGATGGCCAGGCTGTCCATGCCCAGCTTGAGGACATGGTCAACCAGTTCGGGGAGGCGATTGGCCCCGTCGAGCAGCGAGTACTCGGAGTGGGTGTGGAGGTGGACGAATGTCATGGTGACGATGAGCGATCCGCCGCCCGCCGGTGGATCGCGGATGCCGGCAGCGTGGTGCGGACCGCCCTACTTCTCCCTTGCTTCCAGCACCCGCAGGACATCCTCGAAGGCAACGCCCCGCGCGCGCAACAAGACCAGTAAGTGAAAGAGCAGATCGGCGGCCTCGTTGGCCAGCCGGCCCTCGTCCTGCGCGGTGGCGGCCACGACCACTTCGACCGCCTCTTCCCCGACCTTCTGCGCCACCTTGGCCACACCGGCATCGAGCAGGGTGGCGGTGTACGACCCCGGCGTCCGGTCGGCGGCCCGCCGGGCGATCGTGGCCACCAGGCGACTGAGCAGGTGGCCGCCGGGGTCTTCCTCGGTCTCGGTGCCGCCGTCGGTCCCCACCCGCGTCGAGAAACAGGTCCGGGTTCCGGTATGACAGGCCGGGCCCTGCTGCTCGACCCGGTACAACAGCGTGTCGCCGTCACAATCGACGCGGATTTCCACGACGTGCTGCGTGTGGCCGGAGCTCTCGCCCTTTTCCCACAGCCGGTTTCGGCTGCGGCTCCAGTAGTGCGCCCGCCCGGTGTCCCTGGTTCGCTGGAGGGCTTCCCGCGTAGCCCAGGCGACCATGAGTACGTCACCCGAGCGGCGGTCCTGGGCCACCACCGGAACCAGTCCGTCGGGCCCAAACCGCACCGCTTCCAGCCACGGATCGTGAGTCACGACACAAGCTATCGGTGCTCCGGATGATTGTCAAAACTCGTTGTCGCGCCTTATCTTGCCCTCACTTGACCCGCGCCAAGCCGGCGCTCGGAGCCCTCCGCCTGATGCGCCTCTTCCCGTTCCGATTCCTCACCGTCGCCATCGCGGTTTCCGCCTGTGGCGGGGGCGGCAACGATCCCCCAGCCACCGTGGTTGACTGCGGCGGCGTCGCGGTATCGAGCCTCGCTGTCGGAGCCCACGCCATCATCGATCCGGTGCAGACTGGGGGGTGCTTCAGACTGCCACCCGCCGGCCCGGCCGGGGCGGAGCACCTGATCGTGGCGCTGTCGGCCAGCGGTCGGGAGACTCCGACGGGCGCCCGGGGGAATTTCACCCTGCGCGCCACCACCGATACCTTCGCGCCGCTGACCCTGCCGCTGACCCTGCCGCGCAGCCTGCCGGGACTCGCCGGGAGGGCGGATGAGGCGACTGCGTTTCACGCCATGCTGCGCGCCCGGGAGGCGGAGCACGCCAGACTCCCTGGGGTGGCGGGCGCGGGCCTGCGCGGCGCCTCCGGGCGGGTCGTTCCACCGATCCTGGGAGAGCAGCGGACCTTCAAGGCCTGCCGGACGACGTCCTGTACCTCGTTTGTGAACGTCCTCAGCACGGCGCGCTACGTCGGCAGCAAGGGCGCGATCTTCGTGGACGATACCGTCCCCGCCGGGGGCTACACCCAGACCGAGATCGACAGCCTGGGGCTGCTCTTCGACCAGCACCTCTATGCCATCGATACCACCGCCTTCGGGCGCGAGTCCGACCGCGATGGCAACGGCGTAGTCATGGTGCTGCTGACCGACCGGGTGAACGCCCTGTCGCCCAACTGTGTGCAGACCGGCTCGGTCATCCTGGGCTATTTCTTCAGCCTGGACCTGACCAACGATCCGAACTCCAACGGCGGCGAGGTGTTCTACGGTCTGGTGCCGGACCCGTCGGTCCCCGCCTGCTTCAGCAAGGGTTTCGCGAAGGACAAGATCGGACCGACGTTCGTCCACGAGTTCCAGCACATGATCTCCTTCAGCCGCCATGTGCTGCTGGGCGGAGGCCAGCCGGAGGAGGTGTGGCTCAACGAGGGGTTGTCGCACTTCGCCGAAGAGCTGGGCGGGCGGCAGGTCCCCAGCGCGTTCTGCACCCAGGGGAACTGCCTCAATCAGTTCGCCTCCGGAAATATCCGGAACGCGTTCGAGTACCTGGTGGCCCCGCAGAACTACTTCATGGTGATCCCGGGGAACTCGGGCGGCACCCTGCCCGAACGGGGCGCCGTCTGGCTGTTCGTGCGCTGGCTGGCCGACCGGTCACCCGTCGATTCCATCCTCGGCGGCGAGATCACCCGCCGGCTGCTGGGCGCCGATCAGGCGGGCGGACTCGCGGTCACCGGTGGAACCAACGTGGCCCAGGCCGGGCAGCTCTTCCAGGCCGGGGTGACCTTCCCGGCGCTGGCGGGTGAGTGGCACCTGGCCAACTGGACGGAGCAGGTGAGCGGTTTCAGCGAGCCCAGCGGCCGGCTCCGGTACAAGAGCTGGGATCTCCTCGCGGTGTTTGACCAGCTCATCCCAGGGCCCTACCCGCTGTTTCCCGATTCCACGGCGGGCAGCAGCTATCAGGTCACGGGGACCCTGCGGGGCGGGAGCGGCCGGTACGTCCGGGTGGTGCAACCGGCCAACGGCGCGGGCGTCGCCGTCGGTTTGACCACGGGAAGCGCCGCCGCGCTGGCCCCGCGGTACGCGGTCGTGAGACTCCGATGAGGGTGCCGCGGTTCGCGCGCCATGCGGTGCTGGCCGCGCTCGTCGCGATGCCGGCGCCCCGGCTCGCCGCGCAATCGGCCCCGGCGCCGCTCATCCTGACCCTCCCCGTCACCACCCGCTCCGCCGGGCTGGGGGGTGCCAGCGTGGCCCTCTCCGGCGATGCCGGTTCCACGTTCCTCAATCCCGCCGGACTGGCCACCATTCAGCACATCGCCATCGAGGGGGGATTGCAGCGCTATCCCGACGGCAGTATTGAAACCATGGGCGCCGCCGCCTTCCGCTTTCTGCAGTTCGACCTGGGCGGGGGCTATCACTACCTGCGCCTCAGCGATTCCTCGGCCGTGAAGGACAACCTGGTCTGGACCGGCTCGGGGGTCTACCGGTTCGGGCTGATCGCCCTCGGCAGCACCCTCAAGTACGTCTCGCTGGAGGATTCGGCCGGCGTCATCCGCCGGTCGGCCGCGATGGACGCCGGCCTGGGCATCCACGTCTTTGATCTCATGACCCTCGCCTTTGCGGTCAGGAACCTGGCCGATTGGAGGGTCACCGGCGGCCCGATGCAGCTGCCGGTGAGCAAGCACGCCGGTTTCTCGTTCAATTTCACCGATCCCCAGGAGACGGCCCGGCTCCTGACCACGGTGGAAGTCGTGTGGACCGCTCGGGCCCAGCGCCGGACCCTGCTCGGGCTGGAAGCCGGCGCGGTGATCGGCAAGGTCGGGCTGGTGGGTCGGGTCGGGTACGGCGCCGCGCCCTTGGGGGCGGGACAGAAGGAGGTATCCCTGGGCGGCGGGGTGGTCTTGAGCCGGTTCAACATTGACTACGCCTGGCAACAGCGCACCAAGCTCGGCTCGCACGTGCACCGGCTCGGTCTGCGCTTCACCCTCTGATGCCGGCTCGTCGGCGAGGCTGCATGGTCTTCCTGGTCATCATCGGTGCCCTCATGGCGGGCTACGGGACCGCCTACGTTGCCAGCGACGATGTTCGCTACCTCACCCGCGCCGGCATCGAGCAGACCCGGATTCTCGAGGCCCGGCGGCCCATCCCGGCCATGATCCGGGATCCTCGCACCGACCCGGGGACCCGGGAACTGCTGCGGGTGGTCCTGGACGCGCGGGATTTTGCCGCCGAGATCGGCTACGCGGCCGGTGAGACCTACACGACCTATGCTGACATCGGGCGGGATACTTTGCTGCTGGTGCTCTCCGCCAGCCCGCGGAACTGCCTCTGCCCCCACACCTGGAAGTATCCCATCGTCGGCCGCATCCCCTACAAGGGCTTCTTCGATCCTGCCATGGCGCGCCGGGAGGCCGGCCGGCTCGAGCGACGGGGATACGACATCTACCTCCGGCCCGCGGGCGCGTTCTCCACCCTCGGCTGGTTCAACGACCCGCTGTATTCCACCGCGCTGGGCCGCGACTCGGTCGAGCTGGCCGCGACCGTGCTGCATGAGATCGCCCACAACACACTCTATGTGAAGAGCGCCACCCCGTTCAACGAGAGCTTTGCGCAGCTGGCCGGCTACCGTGCCGCCGAGGCCTTTTTCCGCCGCCGCGGCTCGGCGGCGGCGGCCGAACAGGCGGCCAACCGGTGGGCGGACGAAGTGGTCCTGAGCCAATACTACGCCGAGCTGGGCCGGCGTCTGGACAGCCTCTATGCCACCGTGTCCGACTCGGCGGGGGTGGACAGTGGGCGGGTGGAGCTGGGCCGCTGGGCTCGCGACCAGTTGCAGGGGGAGGTCGGGGCCCGGCTCAAGACCTACACCATCGGTCCCATGGCCGAGCGGCCGATCAACAACGCCCGGCTCATCGCCGCGCGCATCTATCGGACCCGGCTGGGACTCTTCGAGCGCTGGTATGAGCGCCATGGCGCGGACATCGCCGTGGCGGTCGCGGCCCTCGACTCCCTCATGCAGGGTGTCGAAGGGGACAGCGCCTACACACGGCTGGAGCAGGCGCTCCAGTAGGCCGCCAGCGCGGCGACCATGAGGGCAATCTGTGAGACAGCAGGCTCATGGGTGGAGGGCTGGCGGATCGGCCAGGCGCGACTCGCGAAGGGTTGGAACCACCAACTTGGCCATGCCCCTTGCGGTGCCGGGACCGTGGGCCAACCTTAGATATTCCTCGTTCTCGTCAGGCTGGTGCGGATGGCCCGAGACATGTTGCCCCTGGTCCGCGCAGCGCTCGAAGGCCGGTACACGGTCGAGCGGGAGATCGGTCGTGGGGGGGCGGCACGGGTGTTCCGCGCACGCAACAAGGACGGGCAGGAGGTTGCACTCAAGGTCCTGCACCCGCAACTGGCGGCCAGCGTCGCCGCCGACCGTTTCCTGCGGGAGATCAAGTTCGTCTCCCGACTGGACCACCCCAACATCGCCCGGCTGATCGACTTCGGGGAAGATGACTGGGTGCTGTGGTACGTCATGGAGCTGATCCAGGGGCCGACCCTTCGGCAGCACCTTGACCGGGCGCGCCGCTGTTCCATCAGCGATGTACTGCACATCGCCCACGACCTGCTCGGCGGCCTCGCCGCGGCCCATGCACAGCATATCGTCCACCGCGACGTCAAGCCCGACAACATCGTGCTCTCTCCCAACGGCTCGGTCTTGGTGGACTTCGGCATCGCCAAGGCCGTGGCCGAGGCCGGGTCGGATCGCCTGACCCGCTCCGGGTTCGCCGTGGGCACGTCGGCCTACATGAGTCCAGAACAGATCAGCGGACTCGAGGGGGTGGACCCCAGGTCCGACATTTACTCCCTCGGCTGCGTCCTCTTCGAGTGTCTGGCCGGCCGCCCGCCCTACGACGATCCGTTCGAGGACCTGGTGCTCACCAAGCACCAGACCGCCCCGGTGCCGGACGTGCGGGCGGCGCGGGCCGACACCCCGGACCCCTTGGCGGACGCCATCAGTCGCTCGCTCGAAAAGCTGCGGGAGGCCCGCTGGCAGGACGCCGAGAGCATGGCTGCGGTGCTCCCCTCCCTGGCGGCGACCTGAGCCGAGCCTGAGCAGCCCTCCCCCACGGCCGTCCCGCCTGGGCCTCTCCCCGTCGTCCTGACCCTCCCGCGCCCCCACCTGGATCCCACGCACCCCGTGTGGCCCTTCACCCGCGAGCCGGTCAAGTCCCGTCGTTCCGCTGCCGATATTCTCCCGAAGGGGTACCCCCACCAGCCGGTGGGCACTGACCTTTTCGGGAGCCAGCCATTCCAGCCACCGCGAGCACCGAGATCCTCGTCGTCCGTCGTCCGATTCTCGATCGACGGGAGCAGATCTACGCCTACGAATTACGCACCCACCCTCCTGATTCGGGCCAGCCCGGCGCCGTTCCTCAGGAGTTTGTGGCTGTGCAGATGCTCCACGACAGCGTCCTCGGCTTCGGACTCGAGGAACTCCTCGACGAGCACGTAGGGCTGCTGCGCATTTCGGACAAGGTCCTGCTCGGCGAACTGTACCAGGTCCTGCCTCGGGAACAGGTGATTCTCGGGCTGGACCAGTCGGTCGGATCGGACCCCGAGGTAGTGCGGGCCTGCGAGGCGCTGTCCCGGGCCGGTTACCGGCTCGCCCTGGACGATGCCGTCGGCCGGCCCGGGTTGGCCTCCCTCGCCCCCCTGGCCAGCGTCCTGGTGGTTGATGTGGCGCGGTGCAATGCCGCGAAACGGCAGGCGATGGTCCGGGAGTTCACTCCTCGAAAGACCACTCTGCTGGCCACCGGCGTCGACAGCCGCAGTGCGTTTGCCCAGGTGCTCTCCGAAGGCTTCACGCTTTTCGAAGGACAGTTCGGCTGGGAGCCGGAGCTGCGGCGAACCGTTGAGATTCCGGCCGTCAAGCGCCACTGCGTTCAGCTGATGGCCGAGCTGCACCGGGCGGACCTCGACTTCACCCGCCTGACCGCGATGGTCACTCAGGAGGTGGCGCTCACGGTCAAGCTGCTGCGATTCATGAACTCTGCCTGGTTTGGCTGGCCCCGGGAGGTGACATCGGTGGAGCATGCCCTCCGGGTGCTGGGCGAGCGTTCCGTCCGGAAGTGGGGTTCGCTGGTGGCGCTCAGCGTCCTGGGGGATGACCGTCCACCCCAACTGGTCACCACCTCGCTGGTCCGCGCCCGGCTCGCCGAACTGCTGGCCGCCGAAGCGGGCCTGGCGAATCGGCGGGCCGATTTCTTCCTGGTCGGCGTGCTGTCCACGCTGGATGCCCTGCTGGGTCGCCCGCTGGCCGACGCGCTGGCACACCTACCGCTGTCGGCCGAGCTCCGCAATACGCTGCTCGGTCAGGAGACCCGCCTGTCGGCGGTGTGGGGGTCGGTGCTGGCCTACGAGCGGGCTCAGTGGGACGAACTGAAACGGCAGGCGGATGGGGCGGGACTGTCGGTGGGTCGGCTGCCGGCACTCTACCGGCAGGCCGTCCTGTGGGTGGATCGGATTAACCGGGCGTAGCGGGCGAGGACGCGGCCGGCGTCAGGTGAGGACCCGCGGTCGCAGCCGGCCCTCGGGGTGCTGGGCCGCCTCCACGGCAAACGCGAGATCCAGCGCGCGCGGGGGTGCATCGGCGAGTTGACCGACGATATCCGCGGCGGGCGTATCTGCGCCCTGGTGAAGGGCCAGCGTGGCGCCACGCCCCCGGGCCGCGAGGGCGGCTCCGCACTCGGCCCACCGGGGGATCGTGGCGGGGTTGCGGCAGGCCGCCAGCGGGATCGCCGACGGATCCTCCGGGAGCGTGGCGGCGACGGTCACGTCGAGGACCTGGGCCAGATCGTACCAGCCGGGCCACGCCTCCAGCGCCACCACGGACGTGAACCGCCAGCCCAGATCCTTCGCGAGCTGCGCCATGCCCTGCACGAGGTCGGCGTCGGTCGCTGCCGCGCCGGGCATTCCAGTCAGAATCACCGCCCCGTGTTCCGCAAACCAGCGACGGGCCGGAGGCAGCGCCTCGGGCTTGGATCCGGGAAAGGCGGCGAAGCGTCGAGTGAGCCGGATCTCTGCTTCGGCGGCCTCGCGCTGAGCGGAGAATTCGGCGGCCTGCGCGGCGCCCTCGAACGCCACCTCCGCCGCGAGGTAGCGTCCCGCCTGCCGCAGCACCCGGCCGCGGAGGCGGAGGGTGGCGCCGTGGGGCTCCAGGGCAAAGGCCCGGTCCAGCGCCATCAGGGCGCGAGACAATTCCCCCAGCCGATACGCGGCATAGCCCGCCTCATGCCACACCAGCCCGGAGTCGGGGTCAAGCTGGGCGGCGTCATCCAGCGCCGTGAGCCCCTCCCGGAATCGGCCCAGCTCCACCAGCGCGGCCCCGCGCAGGATCGCCGTCAGGGAGCCGTCCCCGAACTCCCGGGCGGATCGCTCCGCGAGGGTGAGCGCCTCGGGGAATCGGCCGGCCTCGCGCAGCAGGGAGAACAGCTCCATCCACGCCGCCCGGAGGTCGGGATTGGTCAGGAGCAGTTCCTGGTAGGCCAGCTCCGCGTCGGGGCTCCGGCCCTCCTGCACCAGCCGCCGGGGGCGCGACAGCAGCCGGTCCGCTGCGGCCCCACTGAACACCCGGAATTGATCGGTGGAGTACATGGCCGCGAATGTATCCGTGGGAGGCCGATCCGCTAGTAGCCGGTATCGGCCCCTCTCGCATGGCCCGGTTCCGCGATGCCTCCACACGCAGTACCTTATCAAGTCATGAATACTGCATTCGTCTCCCGCGAGCAGCCGCGCATGCTGCGCGAGCTCACCCAGTTCCTGGAGATTCCCAGCATCAGCGCCCTGCCGGATCACGCCGCCGACTGCCGCCGCGCCGCGCAATGGCTGCTCGATGATCTGAAACGCCTGGGCTGTCCCACGGTCCAGCTGCTGGAGGGCCGTGGGCATCCGGTGGTGTGGGCCGAGGGGCCCAAGGTGCCGGGCGCGCCGACGCTGCTGATCTACGGGCACTACGACGTCCAGCCGGTGGACCCGGTCAGCGAATGGCAGACGCCGCCCTTCGCCCCGACGGTGCGGGGCGGCAAGCTGTTCGCCCGCGGCGCCGCGGACGACAAGGGCCAGGTCTTCTGCCTGCTGCGGGCGTACGAGGCCGTGCGCGACGCCGGGGGCCGGCCGCCGCTCAACGTGCACTTTCTCTTCGAGGGTGAGGAGGAATGCGGCGGGCACGTGCTGGATGATCTGATCGAGCGGGAGCCGGAGCGGACCAAGGCCGATGCGGTGGTCATCTGCGACATGTCCTACTACGCCGCCGGCATTCCGGCGGTCTACACCGCCCTGCGGGGGATGTGCTATGCCGAGATCACCGTCCGGACGCTGCAGCGCGATCTGCACTCCGGCACGTACGGTGGCGTGGCGCCCAACGCCCTGGAGACGCTGGTCCGGCTGCTGGCCAGCCTGAAGGATGAGAGTGGCAAGATCGATATTCCCAAGCTGTACAAGGCGGTCATCCGGCCGACCAAGGCGGAGTTGCGGGACTGGAAGCGGCTCCCGTTCAAGAAGAAGGAGTACCTCAAGGACGAAGTCACCGCCAAGGCACTCACCGGCCTGAAGAAACATTCCGTGTTCGAACGCACCTGGGCGCTGCCCACCTTCGAGATTCACGGCATCCGGGGCGGCTTTGTGGGGGATGGGGCCAAGACCGTGATTCCGGCCGCGGCCACCGCCAAGGTGAGCCTGCGCCTCGTTCCCGGGTTGCCGTACGCCCAGGTGGCCAAGTGGCTGGAGCGCGCGGTGCGCACCAAGGCGCCCAAGTACGCCACTGTGGACGTGAAGATCCTGCACGGCGGCGACCCGGTCCAAGTCAATGTCGACCACCCGGCGTTCGCGGTCCTGGACGCGGCATTCACGGAAGTGGTCGGCCGGCCCGCGGTGCGGGTGCGTGCCGGGGGCTCCATCCCGATCGTGCCCCGGCTCGGGACCATGGGCGCGCCGGTCCTGCTCACCGGCATCGGCCTTCCCGACGACGGCCTGCACTCTCCCAACGAGAAGCTGGACCTCAAGCAGTTGTGGGAGGGGATCACGGTCTTTGGCCGGTTCATGGAGCTGTTCGCCAAGACCCGGTAGGGGCCACGACGCAGACGTGGGCCGGAATCTCACTGAGGTTCCGGCCCACGTGTTATTCTGTGCCCCCCCCCGGTGCCGCTACTCCTCGTCCTCGACGACCGGCTGCTCTCCGGTTTTCCGGCCACCGGGATACTGGGCCTCGGTGCGAGCGTGCAGTTCATCGATGCCGAGCACCGCTCGGACGGACGCGATGACACCCGCCACGACATCGTCGGCCCAGTAGGGGTCCGGGGCCTGGTCTTCCGGAACGTCCCGGCCGCACTGTTCCAGGAACTGGATCGCCGTGGTCATCCACTCGCCCTGGGCCGTGGGAACCAGGGCCCAGGAACCGGTGGATTGGAGTTCCATCTCGGTGAGTGCGGTGAGGTGCTTCTCGAGGCCCTGGGTCACGGCGGTCGAGGCGAGCTGCTGCGCGACGAGTGCCATGACCGCTTGGCGCTCCGCAGCCTGCGGTTCGGGCAGCGGGGCAAAGTAGTTGCGCTGGTCGGCCACCATCTCTCCCAGGCGGACGCACACCGCCCGCACCGCCGGCTTCAGGGCCGAAGGCGCCTCGCGGGCCCACCCCTGGGCGGCCTTGAGGATATCCTCGACCAATTGGTCGGCCTGCGCCTCCGGAGAGCGGCGCTCGGTCGGGACGTTCATAGGACCATGAGAATGGCCCCACGGCGGACTAAAGACAAGGCGGGCGGGAGGACCAGCGCCGAAGCCGGTATCGTCCCCCCGCCCATCTTGACAATCGGTGGTCTGGCCGACGTGCCCTAATTACCGCCTGGGGCCCCGCCGCATCCGCGCCGGATCGGGGCGGCCGTACCGCTCCTGCACCCACGGCTCGCCCCGCATGTGATACCCGTTCTGCTCCCAGAATCCGGGGTAGTCCTCCTCGAGGAACTCGAACCCGCGTACCCACTTGGCGCTCTTCCAGAAATACAGGTGCGGCACCACCAGGCGCACGGGACCACCGTGTTCCGGATCGAGCTCGGCGCCGTTGTGTCGCAGGGCCAGGAGGTTGCCCGGCCGGCGCAGATCCTCCAGTGGCAGGTTGGTCGTGAAGCCGTGTTCCGCGTGCACCAGGACAAACTTCGCCTCCGGCGTGGGCCGGGCCCGGTCGAGGATCACCCCCAGCGGGATTCCTTCGAAGACGTTGTCGTAGCGGCTCCATCGGGTGACGCAGTGAATGTCGCACAGCGTTTCCTGGCGGGGCAGGGCCAGCAGTTCGTCCCAGGCCAGCGTGAACGGCTGCTCGACCGAGCCACTCACCTCGAAGGACCAGGTGCGGCGATCCACCAGCGGCACCGTGCCGTAGTGGAGGACCGGCCATTTCTGGGTGGCGATCTGGCCCGGCGGGAGGCGGGTCCGGTCGGTGGGTCGGACGTCGAGAGGCTGTGACATGCCGCTATTACGCTCCGGGGGCCGCGGTGGTTCCCTCGGGCATCAGCGCACTGAGCGGCGCGGACCGGGGTTCGAGCCCGAAGGTGCCGCCGAAATGCGCCGTCACCGAGGCCAGGCTGCGCTCCCACAGGGACGAACCGTGGATCGGCCCGGCAACCGACCCGGCGTCCGTCAGCTCCCGGGCGACGCTGGTCATCTCCACGCCGGGAATCCCGCACGGCACGATCAGCCCGAAATCCTCGAACGTGTTGCTCACGTTCAGGGCGAAGCCGTGGGTGGTCACCCACTGGCGCACATGGATGCCGATGCTGGCGATCTTCCGCCCCCGAATCCACACCCCGGTCTGTCCCGGGTGCCGGTCCGCCCCGAGGCCGAGGTCCGCCAGGGCGCGGAGCAGCGCCTCCTCCACCTGGCGCAGGTACCAGTGCAGGTCAGGGGTGTGCTCCGTCAGCTTCAGGATCGGGTACCCCACCAGCTGGCCCGGCCCATGCCACGTCACGTCCCCGCCGCGTTCCACCTCCACGACATCCAGTCCACGGGCCTCGAGGGCGGTGGCGCTGAGGGGCAGGCTCTCCGGTCGGGTCCCGCGGCCCAGCGTGATGGTACGGTCATGTTCGAGCAGCAGCAGAAGGTCGGTGGGGATGTCGCCGCTGATGCGGCGGTCGCACAGTTCCCGCTGCAGGGCATGCGCCTCCCGGTACCCCATCCGCCCCAGGGCAACCACCGTGAGGGACCGCATCACGCCGCCGGCGTCTTCCGCTCGGCGGGTACCGCCCCCGCGCCGGGCGGCGCGCCCCCCCGCCGCACCGAACGCAGGAGGAGGATCAGCGCCGCCGCCGTGGCGGCCGCCAGACCCAGCAGGCCCCAGGGACCGAGCAGGCTGTCCACCGGGGCGGTGACGAAGGAGAGCAGGAGGGTGCCGAATCCGGCCACCATGGCCAGGCCGCCGCGACGGTAGCTCGAGACCAACGGTGCCAGGAGCCCGAAGGCGATCAGGCCGCCGGCCACCGCGCCGCCGGTCCACCCCAGCAGGATCAGCGTGGCGAGGGTGTCGGCGGGAGTGGGGGTGAGCGGGGCCAGGCCGTTCAGTTGCAGCGTGCGGACCAGCCACATGACCAGCGACACGACCCCCACGCCGGCCACGGCGCCGGCCGCGATGGCTCGCAGCGCCACGCCAACGTGCTCCGGGTGCGCGGGTTCTCCGGTGACGGAAGTATCCACGGGATTTCAGGTGTGGAGTGTTGCCGGTACCGCCCCTACCGGCCCTGCCATCACGTGTGCATCACCCGGCCCATGCTGTCCAGCGCCGCTTCGGCGATCGCCTCGGACAGCGTGGGATGGGCGTGCACCGCCAGGTCGATCTCCTCGACGGTGTACTCGTTCTCCCGGGCCACGCCCAGTTCGTGGATCATCTCCGAGGCGTGCCCGCCGATGATGTGCGCCCCGAGAATCTCGCCGTATTTCTTGTCGCGGATGATCTTCACGAAACCTTCGGTCTCGTTGGTGGCTCGGGCCCGGCCGTTGGCGCTGAAGGGGAAGCGCCCCACCTGGTAGTCGAGCTTCCTCTCCTTGCACTGCTCCTCGGTGAGGCCGATGCTGGCGACCTCGGGGTGGCAATAGGTGACGCTGGGGATGTTGTCGTAGCGGATCGGGTGCGGCGTGTGCCCGGCGATCCGCTCGGCGACCACCACGCCCTCCCGGCTCCCCTTGTGCGCCAGCATCGGCGGGCCGGCCACGTCGCCGATGCAGTAGATGCCGGGCGCGGTGGTCTCGAGCGTAGCCTGGTTCACCTTGACCCAGCCCCGGTCGCTGAGCTGGACGCCGGCCTCCTTGAAGCCCATCTCCTCGGTGTTGACCGCGCGTCCCGCGGCCATCAGGACCTTCTCCGCCGTGACCGTCTGGGACTTCCCGCCGGCCTCCAGGGTCAGCACCACCTGGTCTTTGCCGATCTCGGCCTTGGTGACCTGGGCCCCGGCGATGACCTCGATGCCGCGCTTCTTGAAGCTCTTGGTCAGGGTGTCGGAGCACTCCCCATCCTCGATGGGCAGGATGCGCGGGAGCGCTTCGATGAGCGTCACCTTGCTGCCGAACGCGGCAAAGATGTCGGCGAACTCGCAGCCGACCGCACCGGCGCCGATCACCACGAGCGTCTTGGGCGCGGTCTCCAGGAAGAGCGCCTCATCGGAGCTGATCACCGTGGTCCGGTTGATCTCCAGCCCGATCTGCGGAATCCCCTTCACCCGCGAGCCGGTGGCGATCACCACGGCCTTCTTCGCCTCATGGGTCTCGGTGCCCACCTTGACCTTCTTGCCTGGGAGCAGGCTGCCGGTGCCCTTGAGGACGGTCACCTTGTTCTTCTTCATCAGGAACTCGACGCCCTTCGAGTTCTGCTCCGAGACCTTTCGGGAGCGCTTCATGGCCACGCCGTAGTCGGTCTTCACGCCGCTGACCTCGACCCCCAGCTCCTTGGCTTCGTGCTGCACCAGCCCGGCGACCCGCGCACTATACAGCAGCGCCTTGGTAGGAATGCAGCCGATGTTCACGCAGACGCCGCCGAGCTTGTCCTTCTCGACCACAGCGGTGCTGAGCCCGAGTTGGGCGGCGCGGATGGCGCAGACGTAGCCGGCCGGCCCGCCGCCAAGGATGATCACGTCGAAAGTGGCCACTCAAGGGTCTCCAGGGTGAAGGTCGCGGGGCCGCTCAGCGCGACCCGCCAAAGCGGTAGCCGGCCACGATCGCGAAGACTCGGTTCTTCACGTCCTGGTCGTTGCCGCTGTCGTCGATCGAAGTTAGTCCGAGCTGGTAGCGGAGCCCGAGGGTAAAGCGGCTGATCTCCAAGCCGGCCCCCAGGTGCACGCCGAAGTCGACCGCCTTGGCCTCGAAGCCCCCGCCGAGAATGGGATCATCGCAGTCCACTTCGGCGCTCTGGCCGCTGGCCTCACCGCGGACCTTGCAGCCGAGATTGATAGCGAGGGCGGGGGCGATGTAGGCGTAGGGCCTGATGCGAGTGCTCGAGGCTAGCGGGGCGGCGAAGCGGAATCGCACCGGAACCTGGAGGTAATCCACCTTAAACGTCACCTTGACGCCACCCCCTTTGTCGGTCGCGCCCTGCTGCGAGTAGAACACTGCCGGCTCGATGGCGAAGGAGGCCCCCATCGGAAACCGGACGAAGCCCCCCCCCGCAAATGCGGTTCTCAGGTCAGCCCCGTCGACGTCGCTCCCGCCCAGGGTGGCGAGGTTGAGCCCGACCTCGGCCCCGAATTCAGGCCGGTGCGCCTGGCCAGAGAGGGTGCCAGCAGACCACAGGGTCAAAATCAGACCAAAGATGAACTGGCGGCGCATGGAACCTCCTTGGGTGAAGTCTACCAGACCAGTGCCAGCGGGTTCTCCAGCATCTGTTTCAGGGTGCGGAGGAAGGCCGCCCCGGTGGCCCCGTCGATGACCCGGTGGTCGCAGGACATGGTCAGGCGCATCCGCCGGCCCGGCACGACCGCGCCGTCTCGGACCACCGGTTTCTCGACGATGCTGCCGACCGCGAGGATGCCGGCCTCCGGCGGGTTGATCACCGCGGTGAACTGGTCGATCTCGAACATGCCGAGGTTGGAGAGCGAGAACGTCCCGCCGGTGTATTCCTCCGGCGTCAGCCGCCGGTCCCGGGCCCGAGCCGCCAGTTCCCGCACCTCGGCGCCGATCTCGCGGAGCGACTTCTGGTCAGCGTAGCGCACCACGGGCGTGATGAGCCCGTCCTCGATGGCCACCGCCACGCTCAAGTGGACCTCATGCCAGTACCGGATCCGGTCGTCCTGCCACCAGGCGTTGCAGGCCGGATGCTGGCGGAGCGCTAGCGCGGTGGCCTTGAGCACGATGTCGTTGAAGGAGACCTTGCCGGTGGGCGCCTCGCCGGCGGGCGGAGCCGCCGCCGCGTTCAACTGCCCGCGCGCCTCCCACACCCGATCCATGTCGACTTCCGTCGTCAGGTAGAACGTCGGAATCGGTCCGATGGACTGGGCCAGCCGCCGGGCGATGGTCTTCCGGATCTGGGTCAGCGGCACATCCTCATAGCTCGGTCTGTCCGCGCCCCGCGTGACCGCGACCGCCCGGCGGCCCGGCGACACAGCCGGTGCGACCACGCTCTCGAGGTCGCGCAGGATCACCCGGCCCTCGGGTCCGCTGCCGGGAATGCGGCCCAGGTCGAGGCCGCGGTCGGCGGCGACCTTCCGGGCCAGCGGGGACGCCTTGATCCGGCCGCCATCGGCGGCCGGTCGGAGAGCAGGGGCGGACGCAGCGATGGCAGGCGCGGTGGCGACCGAGGCCGGGGCGGCGGCCTTCGGCGCGGGCTTTCCGGCCGCTCCAACGAGGGCGGAGATGTCCTCGCCCTTCTCACCGATGATCCCGACGAGATTCCCGACCGGCACGGTCGTCCCGGCGGCGGCGACGTGCTTGAGCAGCGTGCCGGCGGCCCGCGCCTGCAGGTCCATCACGGCCTTGTCGGTCTCGACCTCGGCCAGGATCTCGCCGGCGGCGACCGGGTCGCCCTCCTGCTTCTTCCACTCCACCAGGCGGCCCTCCTCCATGGTGGGAGAGAGCGCCTCCATCAGGATCTTGGTTGCCATTGCGCCGTTCGCCGTTGGTTGCCGTCTCGGTGGTCCGCTCTCGGTCACCGGCTCCGTGCCGGGACCTACACCAGGTACAACACCTGCTTCGCCGCGGCGACCACCTTTTCCGGTGAGGCCTTGGCGGCTTTCTCGAGATGCTTGTTGTAGGGCATCGGCACGTCCGCGCCGTTGACCCGCAGGACCGGGGCGTCGAGCTCGTCGAAGATCGACTTCTGGATCTCGTCCACCACCTGGGCGCCGACCCCGGCGAAATACCAGCCCTCCTCCACCACCACCGCCCGGTGGGTGCGCCGCACCGAGTCCAGAATGGTGGCGACGTCCAGCGGGCGGATGGTTCGCAGGTCGATCACCTCCGCGCTGATGCCCTCCGCTTCCAGCTGCTCGGCGGCCTTGAGCGCCACGGACACGGTCTTGCCCCAGCCGATCAGCGTGACCTGATCACCCGGGCGCTTGACCTCTGCCAGTCCCAGCGGGACGAGGTGATCACCCTCGGGCACCTCGCCCTTGATGTTGTACAGCATCTCCCCTTCCATGAAGATCACCGGATCGGGATCCCGGATGGCGCTCTTGAGGAGACCCTTCGCGTCGGCCGGCGTCGCGGGCATGACCACCTTGAGCCCGGGGACGTTGGCGTACATGCTCTCGAAATTCTGCGAGTGCTGGGCGCCCAGCTGCAGCGCAGCCCCGCAGGGGCCGCGGAAGACGATGGGCATCTTCACCTGGCCGCCCGACATGTAGCGCAGCTTGGCGGCGTTGTTGACGATCTGATCGATGGCCAGCAAGGCGAAGTTCCAGGTCATGAACTCGATGACCGGCCGGAGCCCCGCCATGGCCGCGCCGATGCCCACGCCGGCAAAGCCGAGTTCCGTGATGGGCGTGTCCACCACCCGGTTGGGACCGAACTCCTCCAGCAGCCCACGGCTCACCTTGTAGGCTCCCTGGTAGACGCCGACCTCCTCACCCATGAGGAAGACCTCGGGGTCACGGGCCATCTCCTCGCGGAGGGCGTGGTTCAGCGCGTCGCGGTACGTCAGGGTAGGCATCAGCCGGTCACCTCGCTGCCGCCGGCCGCCGCCTCGGTGTACACATCGGTCCACAATTCTGCCGGATCCGGATCGGGGCTCTGGTCGGCGAACTCGTAGGCATCGGCCACCTCGGCCTTCACCTCTTCGTCCATCTTCTCCATGGCCGCATCGTCGATCAGGCCCTCCGCCTTGAGCTGGTCGGCCCAGATCGTGATGGGATCCCGCTTCCGGTGGGCCTCCACCTCCTCCTTGGTCCGGTAGTGGCCGTGAATCGGGTCCGACATGGAGTGACCAACGAAGCGGTACGTGCGGATCTCCAGCAGTGTCGGGGCCGCGGGGCGGCGGGCGCGGACTACCGCCCGGTCCATCGCCGCCATGACCTCGGCCAGGTCCTGGCCGTCGACCACCTCACGGGACATGTCGTAGCTGGAGGCGCGCTCGGCGATGTTCCAGGTCGCCGTCGCGCGGTCGAGCGCGGTGCCCATGCCGTAGCGGTTGTTCTCGCAGATGAAGATGCAGGGCAGCTTCCAGATCCCGGCCATGTTGAGGGCTTCGTGGAACGCGCCGTTGTTGATCGCCGCCTCCCCGAAGAAGCAGATCGAGACCTGATCACCGTCCTTGTACTTGATGGCGAAGCCGATACCGGTGGTGAGCGGAATGTGCCCGCCCACGATCCCGTGCCCACCAAGAAAGCCGCGCGAGGCGTCGAAGAGGTGCATCGAGCCGCCCTTGCCCTTGGACGTGCCCGTCGCCTTGCCGAACAGCTCGGCCATCACCGACCGGGGCGAAATCCCCCGGGTCAGCGCGTGCCCGTGCTCGCGGTAGGTGGCGGTGATGTAGTCGTCGTCGCGGAGTTGAGACAGGCAGCCGACCGCCACCGCCTCCTGGCCGATGTAGAGGTGGCAGAACCCGCCGATCTTGCCCAGGCTGTAGGCCTCGCCCGCCTTTTCCTCGAAGCGCCGAATGAGGAGCATCTGCCGCAGGTAGTGGCGATGCTTCTCGGCCAGCTTGGTATCGGTTTTTCGCGCCGTCTTGGTTGTCGCCATCCGCTGCTCCCTTGATTGCGCTGGTTCCAGGGTCCCGGGCTTGCCCGGCCCCGGCGGCCGTCCCAGCCTACGCGGACTCCGCGCCCGCGGCTCGGGCCTGGTCCCAGGCGTGATAGCTGGACCGGGTCAGCGGGCTGGCCTGGACATGGGTGAACCCCATCTGCATCCCGAGCGCGGCGAGTTCGTTGAACTCCTCCGGCGTGTAGTACCGCGCCACCGGCAGGTGGCTGACCGAAGGCCGGAGGTACTGGCCCAGGGTCAGGATGTTCACGTCGCTCCGGCGCAGGTCCCGCATGCACGTCAGGACCTCCTCCCACTCCTCGCCCAGGCCCAGGATCACGCCCGACTTGGTCAGCCCACTTGGCGCCAGGCGCTTGGCCCGGGCCAGCAGCTCGAGGGCGCGGTCGTACCGTCCACCTGGCCGGGCCAGGCGATACAGCCGCTCGCAGGTCTCGAGATTGTGATTGAGGATCGCCGGCCGGGCCTCGAGGACGATGCCAAGGGCCCGTTCCGAGCCCTTGAAGTCGGGGATCAGGACCTCGACGGTCGTCTCCGGCTGGCGCGCCCGGATCTCGGTGACACACCGCGCGAACGACTCCGCGCCGCCGTTTTCCAGGTCATCCCGGTCCACCGAGGTGATGACCACATGCTGGAGGCCCATCTGGGACACCGCTTCCGCTAGCCGGACCGGCTCCAGCGGATCGAACTCGGTCGGGGCCCCATGAGAGACCGCGCAATAGGCGCAGTTCCGGGTGCAGACATCCCCGAGAATCATGAACGTGGCGGCCTTGTGGTCCCAGCATTCGCCGATGTTGGGGCACCGGGCCTCCTCACAGACCGTGTGGAGGCCGAGGGTACGCATGAGCCGTTGGATCTGGAGGTAAGTCTCGCCTCCCGGGGCCTTCACCTTGAGCCAGGACGGCTTTCGGGTGAACGGCTTGACCCCCGGCGGGGCAGGGGGCTCCGAGGAGGTACCTACGGTGAGCTGGACCAGCGGTGCCGCCATGTGACCGGACTCCCGTGCCGAAAGCGAACAGGCCCCAAGCTAAGTGCCTCGGGGGGAACTAGCTATAGGAAAAGAGGGTGTTTTCAACCACACGGATGATAACGCTGGTCCCTGCAAACAGCCCCGGCCACACTGACGGCCGGGGCCTGAACCCCTCAAGCTGGACTCCTGACCGGCCAGGCCAGGCCGGGGCCTAGTCGGCCCCCATGTCGGGTGAGGTCAGTTAGGACCCGCCCCCGCAGCTCTCGACCAGCTTCCGGGCGTCCATCTGGGCCGAGGCGTGCACTTTCTCTTCTTCCAGGCGCTGCCCCGCCGTGGTCTCGTACTCCTTGAAGGTCTGGATCTTGATCTCCATGGCCGTGTTGCCTGAGGCGTCGGGCTGGATGGTCACTTCCATGCGGTGGAAGCCTCGCCGGAACAGGCCGGTCGGGGCCGTCAGCTGGGGGTCGAACCGTTCTCCGAGCAATCGCCGGTCGGCGACGTCGTGCGCCATCCGGCGATAGCCGAGGGTCTTGATCTGTTCTTCCGTGCACTGATACACGTCGTCCGGGGCGCGGGTGGTCATCGCCTTGCTGGTGCCGTAGAGGTATCCGCCACAGCCGGCGGGGAGCAGGGCGAGGAGCGCTAGGCCGATTCGAGGGCGCATGCCGGGTATCCGGTAAGGGTAGACAGGAGCCAGAAAGTAGCGGGGACCGCCCGCCCCGCGCCATGGCGTGCGCCCCCAAACGAAAGCGGCCTCCCAGGGGGGGAGGCCGCTCCGCCATCGAGCCTCTCCGGCCGGGAACCGGCCGGAGGGCGTGATGGACTACTAGTAGAACAGCATCATGCCGAAGGCGCCGGTGAACGCTTTGTTCTTCTCGGCACTGCCTTCCTTCTCATCGGTCCACTGGTAGTTGCCTTCCCACACCAGCTTGAGGGACTTGGTGGCCTGGTAGTAGAGGCCGGCCGAGATCAGGCTGTTCTCGGTCTTGAAGGTTTCGGCGTCGTCCTTGAGGAAGCTGGAGCCATAGCTGCCAGCGATCGTGGCCTTGTCGCCGGCCTTGAACGTGACCTGGCCGATGTAGCCGTAGGAGGTGGTCAGCTCTCCGCCCGATTCCGGGAGGATCGTGAACATCAGGGTGGTGCCGAGGCCCTTGCCATAATAGCCGGAGCCGACCAGGGAGAAGTTGCTGCCCTTGTACACCAGGGCGCCCGAGCCACCCACTGCGGTCTCGCTCTCGTCGGCGATCGGATCCTTGCCGGTCTGGGCGGTACCACCCACCGTGACGGTGAGGTCGCTGCCGGCCTTGAAGCTGACTTCAGCCTCGAGGCGGGGAAGGGTGAGCTCGGTCTGGCTTCCGAAGGTGCTGGGCTCCATCAGGCCGATATTGAAGGAGGTGGAGCGGCCGGCCGGGGAGGAGTAGGTGAACTGGGGCACGAAATTCGGATAGATGTACCCGAAGCCGATGCGGCCCAGGGTGGTGCCGCTCGGGGCGAGGCCGGTGCCGCCGACGCCGAAGAGGGTCTGGTCGTTCAGGATGTTGGCGCGCTGATAGACACCAAGCTCCTTACCAGCGGTGATGGTGCCCCACTCGCCGCCGACGGTCATGAACACCTGACGCATGTCGATCTGGGCGCCGAAGCAGTCGTGCGAGTTGCCGCCGCACTGCACTTCAGGCGCAAAGCCGAAATGCGCGCCCAGGTTGGTGTTGCCTTCCTTGCCAGAGGCGGTGAAGGTGGCGAAGGCGGGGAGCAGGCCGGTGCCGTAGAACAGGCCCTTGGCTTCACCCGCACCCACGATTCCGCCCGGAGCCGCGGTGTTTCCATCCTTGTTCTGGCTTTGGTACATCGCGAAGATGTTCACATTGCCGGCAAATGAGAACGTCCAGCCGTTGCTCATCTGCATGGTGAGGCCCTGAGCATTGGCGCCACTCGCCGCGCCCAACATGAGGGCCCCGAACAACAGAGCGCTACGCTTCATCGGTGCTTCTCCTGAGTAGAGAGGACTGAACGACTGATACGCTTCAGTACGGCCTCCTGCCTGCACCAGCATTTCCTGACAACGATTGAATGTCCCGCAACCATGGCCCTGAGGCCGCATGGTCCTTTGGGGCTCACCTCCACGGAAGGGATGGAATGGAGCCATTTCGGCCAACCGCAATGGTCAACGACTTCGGCTCCGAGGGGTGCTCCGGGTGGTTGTAAGGATGATCGAGTCCAGCGGAGGCGGCGTCCTGGGATGCCGACCGCAGCGCAGTCCTCGCCGGGGGAAGTGGCGAGGTAGGCCTCTGTTGCCTCGAAACTCATGAACAGCTCCCGCGTTGGAGGCCGTCCATCTGGAGCTACCCGACTCCGCCTATCTCTTGAGGCGATACAATAGTACAGCATCCGGCCCTGACCGCAACCCGAGCCTCCCACCCGACCAAACCAGCCTCCGGAAATTTATGCCGAGCCGGGTGCTTTGGAAGGGGGGTCAGGGGCGGGACTTGGGGGTCTCCAGCATGGCTGGTTCCCCGGCGTCAGGGGCCACCTTGAACCTTATCCACATCCCCGACAGGCCATGCCCGGGCACCCCGCAGAAGATGCGATAGGCCCCCGCCGGCGCCGCCTTGAACCGGAGGATATCCTTGGCGAAATACCCTAGTCCTTCACTCGCCTTTACGCTGTAGGCCCGGGGGATGGCCGCGCTTTCCGCCATGTTGGGCATCGGCTCGCGGTCGTCAATGACCACCGCGCTGTGTGGGGTGCCGTCTTCATTGACGAAGTTCATGACCACGGTCGCTCCCTCGGGCACCACGAGGGTGAGTTCCCCATCGACGTAGCCATTGAAATTGAACGGACTCTTCACCTGGCCGGTCAGGCCGGCAATCAGCTCAAAGGTGACGGTCCGGGTGGCCGGGTTCCACTTGAGCCACTTCGGGTCGGGGCCTTCGCCTTTCGCGCCCAGCAGGACCGGGAGCGAGAGGACGGAGGCAAGGACCAGCGCGGCTCGGATGGACGGCATGTCGGACTCCCCGGAGGTGAAAAAGTGGCGGGAGCGCCCGTGAGGACGCTCCCGCCGAAAGCTACCCTGCTTCGGGCGCTCTTGCCTACATGCCACCCGTAAACGGCTTGGGCAGGCCGAACACGAACACGGCATCTCCCAGCGGGAAGTTCAGCTGGGCATTACCGCCGCAGGCCACCGCGATGAACTGCTCTCCCTTGAAGGAGAAGCTCATCGGGGCGCTGTTGCAGCCCGCGCCCCCATTGTACTGCCACAGGAGCTTCCCGGTGCGGGAGTCGTAGCCGTTGAAGTTGCCGTTGCCTTCGCCGGTGAAGGTGAGGCCGCCGGCGGTGGCCAGGGCGCCGCCCATCATGGGCTGCGGCACCTTGTTCTGCCACGCCACCTTGCCGGTGGCCAGGTTGATGGCCGTGTAGGTCCCGTACTGCTCCTCACCCGGGATGGCCACGAAGGCCGAGCCGAGCCACAGGCGGCCCTTTTCCCAGGGCGCGTTGTGGGTGATGTAGTTCATCGGCTGGTGCAGACCGGCCACGAAGGCGTAGTTGAGCTTCGGGTCGATCGCGATCGGCGACCACTCGGCGCCGCCGTTGGCGCCCGGCAGCATCCGGGTGCCCTCGGCAGTCGGGAGCGCGAACATGTTTTCCTGCGGGGTGAAGTTCTCGGTCCGGCGGACCAGCTTGCCGGTGGAAGCGTCGAGGACGTAGACCCACGCGGTCTTGCCGGCGTGCACCACGACCTTCTTCCCGGCCAGCATGGTCACCACCGGCGGGGAGACGGCGTCGAGGTCCCACAGATCGTGCGGTACTGTCTGGTAGTACCACTTGGTCTTGCCGGTGGTTGCGTCGATGGCCACGACGCAGTCGGTGTAGAGGTTGTCCCCCGGGCGGACGCTGCCATCAAGGTCCGGCGAAGGATTGCCGACCGCTACGTAGATCATGTCGAGCGCCTTGTCATAGGCGGGCGTCATCCAGACGCCGCCGCCGCCACGGGTCCAGGCGTCGGCATACTTGGCGCTGTCGGCCTTCTCCGCACCGACGTTCCGGTTCAGGTCGGCGCCATCCGGGGTATGCGTCGGCCAGGTGCCCCACCAGCCGTTCGGCGCCACCGCGTCGAAGGTCGGATCGCCCTTGGGGGCGGGGATGGAGTACCAGCGCCAGGTCTGCTCGCCGGTCAGGGCATTGTAGGCCGTCACGTGGCCGCGAATGCCGTACTCGCCGCCCGACACGCCGACGATCACGTTGTTCCCGATGATCAGCGGGGCGTGGGTGATGCTGTAGCCGTAGGCCGGGTCGGCGACCTCGATGTCCCACAGCACTTCGCCGGTCATCCGGTCCAGGGCCACGAGTCGGGCGTCGAGGGTCCCCATGTACAGATGCGGGCCGTGGACGGCCACGCCGCGGTTGTTGGGTCCGCAGCAGTAGATCGAGGCGCCGAGCTTGTGCTCGTACCGCCAGACCTGCTTGCCGGTGGCCAGGTCGTACCCCATCGCCGTGTTGAACGGGGTGGTGACGTACATCATGTTGTCGACGACGATCGGGGTGTTCTCAAAGCTTCCCAGTCGGCCGATGCCGGTCTGGAAGGTCATCCGGGGGACCAGATTCTTCACGTTGGTGGGGTTGATCTGCGCCAGCGTCGAGTAGCGCTGGTTCCAGTCGTTCCCGCCATAGGTGGTCCAGTTTGCCTGGGCCGAGAGGCTGGTGGTGCCTGCTGCTACGAGCAGCGCCACGAACCCCCACTGCGCCTGCTTACGCATGAGGACGGTCTCCTGAAAGAGAGAAATTGTGTCGAGGACCTGCGATCCAGCCGCGCCCCTCGGTGGGCGCGTGGTGCCGGCGGTGATTGCCCCCGGCCAGGGGGCGAGATGCCTGCGCGAGCGACGCCGGAACCCGAGGCTGACTGCAAGGCGGTACAAATATCCCGCGTTACGGGGCCCCGTCAAGCCCGCTCAGCGGAAGAGCGGAGCGGCCTTCTTGAAGGTGATCAGGATTCCCCATAGCAAGGGGACGCCCACGAGGGTCCATCCCACCGCGACTTCGACCCAGCTGAACGCGGTCGGCCGCGGCTCGGATTCGGTGTCGTTCATCGGATGCTCCTCCCCCGGGTGCGGGCTCACTTGCCGCCCCGGACGGCGGCCAGTTCGGACTCACTCATGAAGTACCGCTCCGCCACCGGCCGGATGGCGAGGTTGCACAGGAAGCCGAGGACCAGGAGTCCCGCGAGCAGGTACATCGTGGTGTTGTACGCCTGCGCGTTGGGAACTCCGCTCTTGATCTGGTACTCCCGGATGTAGTTGATGAGGACCGGCCCCAGGACACCCGCCGTGGACCAGGCGGTCAAGAGGCGGCCATGGATGGCGCCCACGAACTGGGTCCCGAACATGTCGGCCAGGTAGGCGGGAATCGTGGCGAAACCGCCCCCGTACATGGTCAGGATCACACAGAAGATGGCCGCGAACAGGGCCACGCTGCCGCTCTGGCCAGCGCCCGGCGCCGAGGCATAAAGCACCGTTCCCAGGAGGAAGAAGATGGCGTAGGTGCGCTTGCGGCCGATGAAGTCCGAAAGGGAGGCCCAGAAGAATCGGCCGATGATATTGAAAAAGCTCAGCAGCGCGGCGAAGGCCGCCCCGATGGTGGCCACCTGGGCTTTTTCCTCGGCAGACAGCCCGGCCAGGGCCGCGCCGGCCTTGCCGATCATCTTGCCCCCGAACACCTCCTGGATCATCGGAGAGGCCATCCCGATCACGCCGATGCCGGCGCTGACATTCAGGGTGAGCACCGCCCACAGCAGCCAGAACTGCGGGGTCTTCCACGCGGTCCGGACATGGACGTGGCCGCGGGTCATCATCGCATTGGTGCTGGCCTTGGGGACCCAGCCCGCCGGCTTCCAGTCGGTGCGGGGGACGCGGTAGCCGAACGCGCCCAGCAGCATCGCTACGAAATACAGCCCGCCCATGACCAGGAACGTCTGCAGGACGCCCACCGAGGTCGGCGTGGCGAAGTGCCGCATCAGGAGGTCGGCCAGCGGCGAGCCGATCATGGCTCCGCCCCCGAACCCCATGATCGCCATCCCGGTGGCCATGCCGCGCCGGTCGGGGAACCACTTGATCAGGGTCGAGACCGGCGAGATGTACCCCAATCCCAGGCCGCATCCGCCGATGACCCCGGATCCGAGCCACATCAGCCACAGCTGGTGGTATCGGATCCCCAGCGCCGAGATCAGGAATCCGCCGCCCCAGCAGAAGGCGGCGACCACGCCGGCCTTCCTCGGTCCCACCCGCTCCAGCCAGCCCCCGAACAGCGCCGCCGAACTGCCGAGGAAGACGAAGAACAGCGTGTACATCCAGCCCAGCATGCTGATCTTCCAGTCACAGGTCGTGGTCACCAGCTGCTGGAAGACCCCCACCTCCGGACCGCAGGCGACCGGTTGGGTGATCCCAATGGCCTTGCTGAGCGGCAGCCAGAAGACGCTGAAGCCGTACGCCATGCCGATGGAGAGGTGAATGGCAAGGGCCGCCGGGGGGACCAGCCAGCGATTGAACCCCGGCTTGGCAATGATGCGCTCGCGGTCGAGTAGACCGGCCATCGGTGGCTCCAGGGAAGTTTTGGCAGGGAAGTGCGACGCGGTACATTACTGTCCAGCGAAGGATAACGCCAATCTCTGATGCCGGGGTAGCCGTGGTGCGCACGTGGATCGTCAGCCTTGCCGCCGTCTGCATCCTTCCGGGGGCCGTTGGGGCCCAGCTGCCCGACTGGATCTCGGCGGATACGTCCGGCCGCACCGTCACCCTCACGCTCGAGGCCCGGGCCGGCGGGCCCGAGGGGACCGCCACCCTTAACGGCCTGCATCATGGAGAGGCGCAGGTGGTCGTGCCATTCGGCTGGACGGTCAAGTGGGCTTGGACTAATCGCGACAGCACCCAGGCCCACAGCCTGGTGGTGATGTCGGAACGGGAGAAGTTGCCCACCGAAGGGGGCCGGCCAGCGCTGGAGAATGCCCTGAGCCGGGCAGTCCTGACGGGCCTGAAGCCGGGACAGCGGGACCTGGCCACCTTTGTGGCCGATCCGGCGGGCTGGTATTGGGTGCTGTGCGGGGTGCCCAGTCACGCGCTACGGGGCGAATGGATCTCCCTCAAGATCGATCGCGAGGCCACGGCGGTGAGTGTGGTGATGAAGTAGAGGGCCGCGGTGCGGGCCAGCGGACCGGCTACTCCGCCAGCAGTCGCTCGATCTCCCTCCGGAAGTCCGCCACCAGCGCCGGGTGCTGGGGTCCCGTGGCGGGACCATAGAACCCCGCGTGGACCCGACGCACGGTGCCGTCGCGCCCGATGAACAGCGTGGTGGGGAAGGCGGTGAACCCGTCGAGCTGGGGCAACACGCCGCGGACGACATCGGTCTCGCTGGCCCCCCCCAGCAGCAGCGTGTACGGGATGGAGAACTTCTCCCGGAACCGGCCCACCATGGCCCCGTCCTGCGCCGGATCCCCGGTGACCTCGAACGCCACCCCGATGATCTCCAGGCCCCGGGCGTGGTACTCCCGGTAGAATCGCCCCAGGACGGGGGCGGCGTCGTGGCAGGCCGGACACCAGGTGCCGAAGATGTCCACCAGCACCACCTTGCCGGCGTAGACGGAATCCGAGAGCGACACCGGGCGGCCGGACAGATCGGGAAAGGTGAACGCCAGCGGGAGGTTCGGGTCCACGCGGGTGATCGCATCTGGCGGCGTGAGATGGGGCTGGCCGGTGCTCCGGGTGGCCACGAACGGCGTCTGGGTGCGAAGTCCCGCGTGGAAGGTCCCCCGCAGCGTGTCTCCCTGCAGCCGCCCGGTCAGCAGATACACGTTGGCCCCGTCGAAGTGGGCCAGGGCAAAGCTGTCCCGTACGGCCCCGCCCCAGAACAGCCCGTAGTCGCCGGAGTTCGAGATCACCGTGCCTTCGAGTCCCTCGGGGCCGTTGCGAAACTCCAGCACCCGCGGCGTGGATTCCAGCGTCCCCTGATACCACGCGTCCCACCGCCCCAGCAGAACGTCCGGGCCGGCCGCCGCCGGCCAGGAACCGCGGGAGGCGCGGAACGGAATGACGCGGGGGCCTCGGCGCCCGACGTTCTGGTAGGTGCCGGTGAGCGAATCGCCATGCAGCCGGGCGGTGATACCGGCAGCGTAGTCTCCGAGGTCCAGCACCAGGCTGTCCCCCGTGAGGTGAACGGCAGTGAAGCGCTCACAGCTGGAGCCATTGCAGAGCGTTCCACTCAGGCGCCCTCCGTCCCGCACAACGCTGACACTGAAACGGAGCGGCCCGCCCGCGAGATCGAGCACGGCGCGCCACGGGCCCTCGGGCCCGGGGCCAGCAAACGCACTCAGGATCAGCAGGGAGGTCCACATCGTCAATCAAGCTCCAGTCCGTGGCCGGTGTAGCGCTCACCCGCATCGATCGTGGCCGCGAGATGATTGCCGGGCCACGGAGCGGGGCAGGGAAACACCGTATTGTAGGCACAGAAGGGATTGCGGGCCCGGTTGAAATCCAGCCAGTAGCGCCCTCCCGAGAGCGGCAGCAACTCCACGAACCGGCCCGCGGGATAGCTGCCGTGCCCGTTGCTGCCGTCGCGGAAGAAGATCAGCAGCTCGGCTTCCTCGTCCTCCCGCGCCCCAACCAGATGGACCCGGAGCGTGGCGGTGTCGCCGGCCAGCGGCACCGCCACCAGTCCCGCCTCGGCGGCCTCGACTTCCACGCCATCGGGGCCGAGGATGTGGAATCGTCCGCTGCGTTCGGGGGGGAGCAGTGCGACCGTGAACGCCAACCGGGGCTGGTGGTCGAAGTACTCGGGCGCCTCGGGATGGCGGAGGGGACCGTAGGCGGCGACGACCAACCGTCCCGACGGCCCGGCGATCACGACCTGGTTGCCGCCGCCCAACTCGACGGGCCGGTTGCGCGGCAAGGTGCGGCGGGCGGAGCCCTGCACCAGCACCACGGCGCCACGCTCCTGGGACAGGCGACCCCGAGGGACACCAGGTAGCGGGACATCGGCGGGTTCATCACCGATGGTGACCCCTGTACCGATCGGTTGCAGGGCACGCGCCGAGTAGGGCGAGAGGCTCGAGGTCATCAGCCACCGGCTGTAGGCCGCGCGGTCCCGGGAGAGATCGGGAGGGATCTGGAGGGCTGCCGCTGGGCGGGAGGTGGCCAGGAGGAGCCCGGCCATCAGCACGGCGGATGCTCGGAGGACCCCCCGTCGCGCGCACCGGCATCGGCGCGTGCGGCGCTGCCCGACGGTCTCGGCCACCATCGTGCGTCTACCGCCCGGCGGAACCGGGGCGGGGGTGTCCATGCTCAAGTCCCGAATGTCCCGACCAGGATCGGTGTCGTGGTCGGGGCGGCCGAGCCGCCGATGGGCTCGTCGGTGATTGCCGCCGCGGCGAGATCGACCCCTGCCGGCACCACCACCTGCTGCACCAGGGCATGGCCACCGGCCTCCGTGGTGAACGTGACCGAGGGGATCGGGGCTCCCTTTTTCGGGAGGAACCACAGCTGGTAAACCCGCTGGTCGGCGGTCGGGCGCAGCTGAAACGCGTGCACCAGGGCCACGTTGGTGCGGCGGTTCCAGAACAGCTGGATGACCGGCTTCTCCGGTTGGGTGGAAACCAGGTTGGTGAGCGTCACGGTCGGCTCGAGGATGGCGTTGAGCGTGGCCTCGCGCTCGGCCAGCCGGGCGCTGCGGCTGTCCAGCTCACGGGCCAGTCCGACGAGGGCGGAATCCCGCTCCACCAGCGCGCGCCGGGCGTTCATCCAGCCGTTGCCGGTTGCCAGCAGGGCCACGACCGAGGCGGCCAGGGCCACCCAGACCGGCAGCGGCGTCCGGGAACGGATGGGGGCGACCTTTTCCCGAGCGGCTCGGGCCAGTACCCGCGCCTTGAGATCCGCGGCCGGGGCCGACGACCCGGCGGTGCCGAGCGCCACCAGCGCCTGGACCTCGCGATACTCCGCCACCTCCCGCCGCGCCTCGGCGGAACGTTCGAGATAGACCTCGAAGGCCCGGGCCTCCTCCGGGCTCAGCGCCCCGAGGGCGTAGGCCGCGGCCTGTTCCCGAAGGTCCTGCTCTTTCGAACCGGTCATACGGCCCCCTCGAAATAGTAGGGCCGGAGCGCCTCGCGCAGCTTCTGCATCCCAAGCCTCATCCGGGTCTTGATCGTACCCAATGGTTCCTGCAGCCGGGCCGCGATCTCCGACTGCGACAGCCCTTCATAATAGGCCAGCTCGATGGCCTGCCGCTGCGGCGGTGAGAGCGCGGTCAGGGCGGCGCCCACCGCCCGCCGGCGTTCCTCGTCGAGCACCGACGCGCCCGGCGCCTGAAAACCGCTGGACATCGCAGGCGCCGATGCCGGCTCTTCGCGTGCGGCGGTCTCCGTGATGCGCTGCCGCCGCGACTGGGAACGCACCAAGTCCAGCGCGCGGCTCCGCGCCATCACCGTCAGCCAGGCCGCCACCGAGCCCCGGCTGGGGTCGAAGCGCGGCGCTTCCCGCCACGCCTGGGCAAACGCCTCCATGACGACTTCCTCCGCGTCGGCCGCCGCTCCTGCAATCCGGTAGGCGACCGCGTAGATCACCCCTCCGAAGCGATCATAGAGTTCCCCCAGCGCAGGTTCGTCACCCGCCGCGATTCGCCCGACCAGCGCGGCGTCGCGCGAGGCGTCGGAGGTACGGACGGCGTGAGTCATGAGGCGGACGGGTCGCGAGAGCGAGGGTAGGGTGGAGTGTGCCGGTATGCTCATCAGTCTATACCTCCCGGCAGATGCTCCACAAGACTCCAGCCCCCATTCCTCCGCGGTGTGCCCCGCGCTGGGATGTGTACGCGCCTCGGACTCCACCGAATCCCGCCGGTGCCGGCGGATGCGATCCGCCATCAAGTCCGCGCCGGACTCAGCCGGCAGCCGCCAATCGCGGCGCTGCGGCCCTGATCTCCCTGAGAACATGCGGCGCCAGGAGGGTCCTGCGGCTCAAGGCGTCCTGCAGGAGCCGCGTGCTCTCCTCGATCCGGCCAAGACGCTCCAGGATGCGCGACCGGTGATAGGCCATCGTCGGACTCGGCGCCCCCCAGCTCTGGGCCTGGTCCGAGGCCTCGAGGGCGGCCACATACTCGCCGCGACGGAAGTGGACCCAGGCGAGTTCATCGAAGCTTTCCACCGTCGGCCGGCGCGCCAGATCCCGCACCGCCAGCGCGAGCGCGGTATCCAGCGCCGCAGGGGTGCCACGGTCGGCGTAGTAGCCGGCGAGTACCAGCCCGAACAGCGGCTCGTTTTCCGGGCGCCCGGCGACGGCAAGAAACTGGTGCTCGTATCGCCGGGCGGGCTCGGCCCGGCCGAGCGCAGCTTCGACCTCGCTGAGGCGGAGGTAGAGGTCGGGATGCGCGTCCGCGGCGATCCGCCGATACAGCTGCTCGGCGCGCGGCCAGTCGCCCCGCGCTGCGGCCAGGTTGGCCAGGCCTTCAATGGCCCCCCGGTAGCCCGGGAGCGCCCTGAGGGCCCGTCGCCACAACTCCGTCGCAGCCTCGGGGCCGGTGCGACTGTGCTCCATGGCACCCAGCTGAGTCAGGCACCAGGCCGTCACCTGGGGCCGGCTCGAGGTATGGTCGAATCGTTCGCAGACACCCCGCAGCGTGGCGTAGCCCACCTCGCTCCGGCCTCTCGCGTCTTCCCACTGCGCGTGGCGCACGACCGTGCCGATCTCTGCGGGCCGCAATTGTGTCAGGATCGAGTCCGCCATGGCGTACCGGCCCGCCGCGAGGGCGGCGTCGAACACGGTGCCGAGCGCGTCCTGGTCCCAGGGGCGCAGGTGCGCGGCCTCCGAGGCGGTCTCGAGGGCCTCGGCGAATTTGTGCTGCATCAGAAGCACCGAGGAGAGACGGGTCAGGGCCTGCCCACGCTCGGGCCCCGTCCGGACCAGCCCCCGGGCCAGCGCTTCGGCACGCGCGACATCGTCCATCCGCGCCCCGGTCCCGAAGCGCAGGATGTAGCGGTTGATCAGCCGGCCGGCCACCATGTAGTTGCCCGGGTCCTGGGCCAGCCGCTGCTCGAAGTAGGCGATGCTGCCGGACGTGATTGCGGTATCGGCGGCCACGGCGGGAGCCGACTCCGGTGGCCGGAGAGCCCGGATCCCGAGGAGGGATCCGAGCCCCACGATCACCGCGGCTCCACCAACCCGGCGGAGAAGAGGGAGTCGCATCAGTTGGTCCAGGGTGTGGCCAGGTACGGGAACGCGCTCAGGAAGGGAGCGTCGTTGGCGTCCACGTGATCGTCGTTCAGGTCGGTGTTGGCCCCGAAGATCAGGCCCAGCTCGGCCGTGATCACGTCGTCCTGCAGCCGGCGCCCGTTCAGGAAGTTGCTCGGCATCGTGGTGTTGATCGGCTGGATGTCGGGCTGGACGGCGTCGGCCAGCGCCCCTGGCGACGGGTGGCCGAAGGCGGTCAGGCCGGCGACGACGTAGCTCCGGAAGGTGCTCCGGTCGGTCGAGGGGACACCGGCGTTGTAGGCGTCCTTGACGTTGGACGGAATGAACACGGTCGCGATCGCGGGAAGCCCGAACCGGTCCACCTGGACCAGGTCCTTGCCCGGGATCATGCTCGCGCCGGACGGCGAATTGCTGTCGGAGCAGGCCGACACGGCCAGCAGCGACAACGCCAGGGCCGCCAGCGGTCGGAGACTACGGGTGACGATGCGCATGAGTGGGTCCTCAATCCTCAATCAGAGAGTGATAGGTCGGTTAGAGCCGGTTGGTCGTGCCCCAGACGCCCAGGTTCGGGCTGCTGCCGAGCATGGTCGTGGGCAGCTCGATCACGATGGCCAGCACGTTGAACCCCGCAAATGTGTCGCTGCCGGGGTTGCGGAAGGCGGTGGTATCGCCGGCGATGACATGCTTGTACTGGACCAGATCAAAGAAGAACGGGTCGTCCCGCACGCCGGCGAACACCTTCACGCCGCCCGACGTGGTGACCTTGGGGGTCGCGCCGGTGCTGATGCCGACCGCGGCGATTTCCGGTGCGTCCACCAACTGGGTCGGGGCGCCGACCATCGTCGGGGCCACGGGGCCGATGAAATGCATCACCTGATCCGCGCCCTTGCCGGTCACGTAGGCCTGGATCACGAGGTCCTCCACGGCATCGCCCGTGTTATCGATCCGGATCTGGTACAGGACGTCGGGGTCGAAGTAGGTCGTACCGGCCTCGGACGGCGGGATGAACCCGCTCACGGTCAGGGCCAGGACCAGGTTCGACGCGGTGGCCGGACTCTGGAACGTGTACACATCCGCGATGTCCTCGGCGGGGTTGCTGGTCAGCAGGGCGCTGTCGCGGTGGTCGGATGCCGACAGCATGTGGCGGGCTCCGACCGCCGCCACCGCGCCCACCAGCAGCATGGTGGCCACCAGGAGGCGACCGCGGGTCGCAAGGCTCCGTAACATGGGATCTCTCCTCGAACAGGATGGTGTGGGAGGCCGCGGGAGTGTCCCGCGCCTCAGGGGGTTGCAGCGGGATTACGCCGCTCCACTCCGATCGGATGTTCCGGAGGAGGGCACCAGACGGCCCCGGCCTCGAAAAAGCCGTAACGCCCCGGTTCCAATCCGATCACCGGCCGTGGACGTAGCCAGGTATCCATGGCCACAGCCTCCCGGCGGACGCGAGCCTGCGGTACGGACCGAGCGGCACTTCGCGCCGGGGGCGCGCAGAGCCGTTCAAGTGCGCATTGGGGGGGGGTACGTGGGGCGCCCGGTCGGGGCGGCCAAACCATCGATCCTACGACGGCGGCAGGGTGCGGGGGGGGGGAGCCTACCAGTCCCAATACCGTTCGGGGCGAACGGCGGCGAGTTGCTCCACGTCCTTCTCTCCGGAGAGCAGGCGGGCCATCAACTGGCCGGTGATGCCACAGAGGAGGACCCCGTTGCGGCCGTGTCCGGTCGCGTACCAGAGCCCTTCCAGCTTCGGTTCCCGGCCGATGATCGGGAGGCCGTCGGGAGTGATCGGCCGGAGACCCGCCCACGTACGCAGCACCTTCCGGCCGGCCAGGGTGGGGCAGAGCGCGCCGATGCCGGTGAAGATCTCGGCGATGCCCTGGGCGGTGGCCTCCGCGGAGAAGCCGGCGTGCTCCATGGTGCTCCCGACGATCGCCTCCCCCTCCCGGGCCACCAGGTAGCATTCCCGGCTCATGAGGATCGCCGGCGGTACACCATCCGGCCAGGAGAGTGCCGCCATCTGTCCGCGCACCGGCTCCACGGCGATCGGCCGGGGCAGTCCCGTGAGGAGCCGGGACCACGCTCCCGCCGCAATGACCACGTCCGGGGCGCTATAGATCTCCCGGCCGATGACCCCGCTCACCCGGTCTCCCTGACGCTGCAGCCCGAACGCCTGGTCGTGGGTGACGGTCGCTCCCAGCCGGACCGCATCCTTGAGGAGCGCGTCCACCAGCAGCATGGGATGCAAGGCCCCATCCTGGGGCGCCCACAGCGCGCCGACACTGGGCCCGACCAAGGGCCAGCGCGCCTTGACCTCCCCGGCGTCGAACCAATCGGCCACGTGCCCCTGCTGCCGCTGCCATGCTACGTAGGACCGGAGCACCGCCGCCTCGGCTTCGTCGGGGGCGATCCGGGCGATTCCCTCCTGCCAGAAGCCCACGTCGACGCCCGTCGTTTCCTTGAGGGCGGGGGCGAGTTCCGCCAGTCGCTCCCGTCCCGCCAGGCCCAGCTCGAAGAGGGGGTCGTCCGACCCGCGCATCTGCGCGGCGAGCATGCCTGCCGCGGCACGCCAGGCCTCCCCCTGGGTATCGCCCCGTTCCAGGACCAGGACCTTCCGGCCGGCCTCGGCCAGGTCCCGGGCGCAGGCAGCCCCTACCGGGCCGCCGCCCACCACGATTACATCGTATGTCTGGGTCACGGGTCGATTTAGGAAACTTTCTGAAACGTCGTCCGTACGTTGCGGCGAGACCGTCTTCCGCCGGAGGAAAATAGCATGTTCCGCAGCCTGCTCGGGTTCTCGCTCCTGGCCATCGTGGCCTGGTTTGCTCTACAGCTCTTTTTTGGCCTATTCGGGATCGTCTTGGGAATCCTGGGCAAGCTCCTGTGGCTCGCCTTCCTGGGGTTCCTGGTCTACCTGGTGCTGAAGGTCTTCGCGCCGGAAACCGCTGCCCGGGTCAAGGAGATGATCGCCGGCAAGCCCTCCACACTCTAGGGGCGCGATGCATGGGCCGGGCGCGGCACCCCAGGGTGCAGCGCCCGGCTTCGTCATATCCGTTCCCTTGCCGGCCGATCCTCCGCCGGGTGGCCCGGTACCGGGTCCCAGGCGGGGGCTGGCCGGGCCTCTAGCGGGCGGTGGAACTATGCGCATGGTCGATGCGCCACCGTCCATCGGGCTGACGGCTGAACAATATCGTGGCGTTCGACTGGCGGATCAGGTCCTGTGCGGCCGAAAACCAGTGATACTCGATCAGCACCCAGGCGAACGCTCCGGAGACTTCCACCCGTGAGGAGCCGACGCTCACCTGTCCCCCGTCCCCGATGCCGGCATAGCGCGGGGGCCCGGTCCGGCGCGCCCCGTCCGCGATCAACTCGGCATCAGGCGAGTACAGCGAATCGGCCGAGTCTCGCCGGGCATCGCTGGCGAGCGCCAGCGCGGCGCGATCGGCGATCACATCGGCCAGCTCACCGGGGTTGGGGAGCGCGGCCGGCTGGGGGGCCCGGGCGCAGCCCGCGGCGCCCAGGAGTGCCGGCAGGACCAGGCTAGGCCAGCGCATCGGCGACTGCCCAGGCGAGGAGCGGCAGCATCAGTTCATGATGCCCGGTCAGGAGGAGGCCCGTGCCGCCGCCCCGGGTCGGGCGCTCCACGACATTCACCCGCGGGCGGTAGTGCCGCACCATGTCGAAGTCGGCCGCGAGGAACCCCGTCGGCCGGCCCGCCCCGAGATTGCGGGCGACGGTGAGCGCCTTCAGGAACACCTCGGGCAGCACCACGGCGCTCCCCAGGTTCAACACCACGCCGCCCTCATGCAGCGCGGGGAGGGAACCGGCCAGTCGTCGAAAGTCCCGGAAACTGGTCGCGCCGAGGGCGGCGCCGTCCGCCGTGGGGTGCTGGTGGATGATCTCGGCGCCGATGGTGGTGTGGACGGTGACGGGGATCGCGTGCGCGTGGCAGGCCAGGAGCACCGACACGTCCGCGCCGGGGCATTGCGGCCGGGCCGCCAGGGCGAGACCAAGACCTTCACCCAGGCCCTGATCGCCGGTGTGCGCGGTCGCGATCGCGCCGTTCATCTCGGCGCCGGTTTCTTCGGCCATGCCGAACGACCCGTCACCGAGCCCCTGCTCGACGTCTTCACTGGTTCCGCCGAACGCGGCGAGCTCGAAGTCATGGATGGCGGCTGCGCCATTCATGGCCACGTGGGTCACGATGCCCCGGCGGAGCCAGTCCACGATCAGGGGGCCGACTCCCACCTTGATGACATGCCCCCCGGTCAACAGGACCACCCCCTTGCCCGCGCGGTGGGCGCCAGCGATCGCGGCCGCCACCGTGCGAAGGTGGTCGGCCGCGAGGACGTGGGGCAGGCTTTCCAGGAAGGCGTGGAAGGAGCGGTCGGCGCCGGGCGGGGCCCCCAGGAGCGGGCGACCGACCTTGTGGCTCCGCGCCCCGATGGGGGCGGTGCGGAGCTGCCGAAAGTCGGGCTCCCGGTAGCCGGTCACGGGGCCGCCGGCGCCGGGGTCATCTCCTCGAGCCGAAGGGTGACCGTCCCGAAGGGGAGCTTGGCCCGGATCTGCACCGGAATGCGGCGCGCATCATCGGTGATCCACAGCATGGCGTCAGACCGTGGAGCAAACAGGCCCTCGTCGCCCACGACCGGATTCAGGATGACGCAGGCCACCTCACGGTTGTCCGGCAGTTTCATCTTCTCCCGCTTGACCACCTTGATGATCACCGGATTGAGTTCCTGCTTGAAGTAGCGCTCGAACCGGTAGGTCTTGCCCACCTCGAGCGGCAGGGTCCGGAGGAAATAGAAGAAGGCGGCGTCGTCCAGCGGCTCGGCGACCGATGGCTTGGAGCCCGGCCGCTGTTCCTGGGTGTACAGCAGGCTGTCGGGAAAAATGTCGTAATACCGCTTCCGCTCCTTGCCATTCTCCACCAGGTCCTGTCGGAACCGGCGGGAGATCAGATCCGCCGTGCCGGTCCAGGAGCGCATGACGTTCTTGCTCTTGTAGAATGGCGCCGAGGCCTCGAGGCCGAATTCGAACACGAACGACTCCGACGCCCGCACCGTGTCGATTCCGATGACGCTCATCCAGGCCGTTCCCAGGCGCAGGAAGCCCAGCTTGGCGGAGTACTGAAACCGCTCACCCACGTGAAAGGGGTACTCGGGAATGGCCGCGACCGGAGCCGGGACCGGGTGATCATGGAGGAGCAGGCCGACGAGCAGGACGCCCAAGAGGGACTTCATCGCGAGACTTCCTCCAGTTCCTGATCCGAGCCGTCCCGGGATGGGCGGCCGCGGTGTTCGTCGGGTGGCCGGGTGCCGCGGATCTTGAGCCGGCCGCCCTGGCGCCACAGGTCCTTGGCGAGCGGCCAGGGATCGATGCGGCTGGGTCTTTGGCGCAGGTCGTGGCGCTCGATGACGGCGACGGTGTCCACCCGGCGGGCCTGTCGTGCCACCCGGGCGATCAGCTCCGCGTTGGCCGCCCATCCCTCGGTGGTCAGCAGCGGCGTGTCGGTGGCACGGAGGGCGTTCTGCACGGCGGCGAGCCGGAAGGCCGCGAATCCTGAAACGATGTCCCGCACCCCGGGGACGTGGACCCCGCGCAGCAGCCATGGGGCGCATCGGCGCACCAGGCGGGCCCCGAACCGGGGTTCGCCCGCCACGGTCGCCTGGCCCACGACCACGTCGGCCCCGCTCTCGATCCGCTTGATCACCTCCGGGAAGTGCTCCGGGCCGTGGGTGAAATCGGCCTGCAGCAGGATCGCGGCGTCCCGCTTGGGCCGGTCGGTACGCTCCACCGCCATGCGGAGCATCGCCTCCACCGACCGGGCGTACCCCTGGCGTTCCGCGTGCCGGACCACGGTCAGCGGCAAGGCCGTGGTATACGGCTCGAGAATCTCCGCCGTGGCATCGGTCGAGCCATCGTCCACGACCAGGATCTCGTACTCTCGCGGGAACGCCTGCAGGGTCTGCCGGATCTTCCAGAGCAGCAGGCCGACCGTGGGGGCTTCGTTGTGACTCGGTATACAGATGTACAGCATCAGCGCTCAGTTGCGATTGGAGCCGAAGTGTACAACTCCGCTAGCTGATCTGCCACCGTGTCGAGAGAAAAACGCGACAGGTGCGGCGGCACGGGCCGACGGTGGGGGGAGAGCCATGCGGCGGCGAGGGCGGCGGCCAGTGCGCCGGGATCGTTCGGGGGAACCAGAGTACCGCTCCCGGACTGCAACGCTTCCGGAAGGCCGCCCGTGTCGCTGGCCACCACCGGCGTGCCCAGCGCCAGCGCCTCCAGGACCGCCGTACCCAATGCCTCACGCAGGGAAGGCTGCACCAGGGCCCGGGCTGAGCCGATCACCGCCGTCGCGTCGTCCAGGGGTCCGGTAAAGCAGATGTCCTCCGTGGTGCCCAGCGCTCGGGCCAGCGCCTCCAGGGCAGCGCGCTCCGGACCCTCGCCCACCAGGACCAGCAGCGGCCGGGGTGCCAGTCGCGCGTGGGCCTCGAGCAGGACGCGGTGCCCCTTCTCCGGCGTGAGCGCCGCCACCGCGACCAGGAAGGGCACCTCCGGATGCCCCGGCGGATGCCAGGGCGGTGGAGGCCGCTGCACCAGCCGGTCCAGGTCCACGGCCGAGGCGATGACGCGGATGCGTTCGGCGGGGACTCCGCTCTGCTCCAACAGGGCCTGGACCGCAGCCGAGATGGCGACCACCCGGTCGGCGCGGCGCCACCACCCTGACCGGCCTGGGACGGTGGCACTGCGGCGTGTGGCGATCAGGGGCAGGGACGCCCACCGCGAGGCCAGGCCGGCGAGCACCAGCGCGTGGCTGTCGTGGGCGTGCAGGATCGGAGCGTGGGTCCCGAACGCGGACGCGGCCCGGGTGAGGCCGAGCAGCGCGCGCGGGTCGAGCGCCAGCCGCCAGGGGACCGGCACGACCGGGACATCCGCCGCCTGGAGCGCCCGCGCCAGGGCCGAGCCCTGTCCGGTGACCACCAGTTGCCGGAGCCCGCGGCGGTGCAGCGTCCGGGCGAGCAAGGCCACCTGGCGCTCGCCGCCCCGCCACTCCCGGCCGCGGCACACATGGACGACCAGCGGTGTCACGAATCCCGTGCAAACTGGCGCAACAAGGACCGCAGTTCCGTCAGGCTGAACGGCTTGTGCAGGCAGGGCCGGCCGCTGGCCTCGAGAAATGCCAGGGTGTCGCCCCGAACGGTGTCGCCGGTGCTGAACGCCACCCGCTGGGCCGCTGCCGGCGCCTGGCGGGTCAGGTCCGCAAAGAATTGCTGGCCACCCACGCGCGGCATCCTGAGATCGGAGATGATCAGGTCGAACGGCTCGGCCACCGCCCGCTCCAGCCCGGTCCGGCCATCCGATGCGGTCACCACCGTATGTCCCCAGGCCTCCAGCGTGGCGCTGATGTAGTGCAGGATATGCGGCTCGTCGTCCACGACGAGCACCCGCAGACTCCGCGCGACCTCGCCATCGGCCTCCGGCGGTGGTGATGCCGGCTCCAGGACCCGGCCCGGCAGTTCCACCGTGAAGGTCGAGCCCTTGTCGGGCGCGGTGGTCAGCGAGATCCGGCCCCCGTGCTCTTTGGCGATACCCTGGCTGATCGAGAGCCCCAGTCCGGTCCCCTGGCCTTCGGGCTTGGTGGTGAAAAAGGGCTCGAACACGCGCCCGGCGACCTCAGCAGACATCCCAGGGCCGTCATCGGAGATATCGATGGCGATCCCCTCCATCCACGGGCGGGCGTGTACCCGGATGGTACCGGGCCGGCCCGTGGCCACGATCCCCTGCGCCGCGTTCTGGATCAGGTTCACGAACACCTGCTGGATCTGGTTCGGGTTCAGGTCGAGGTCGGGCAGCCCGGGCTCCTCCTCCAGCACCAGGGTCACGGCGTCGGTGCTGAGCTGATTCTGGAAGAGACCCACCGTGGCGTCGAGGATCGGATGCAGGCTGGCGCGTTGCCGGGTCTCCTGTCGGCGGGCAAAGCTCAGCAGGTTCTTGACGATCTTCGACGCGCGCTGCGCCTCCTGCTGCACCACCCGGAGCGGCTCCCGGATCCGGGGAGGCACGTCGGCGGACTCCGCCAGGAAGTCCGCGAAGCCGACCACCGAGGTCAGGGGGTTGTTGAGATCGTGCGCGATGCCGGCGATCAGCTGGCCGATGGCCGACAACTTCTCCGACTGGATGAGACGGTCCTGCAGGCCTCGCCACTCGGTCTGGTCCTCGAATAGCAGCACGACACCGGCCCCGGGGTCGGGTCCCAGCGCAAACGCGGTGACTCCGATGGCCCGGCTGCCCAGCCGGAGGCCCACCTCGTTCGGCGCCGGCGCGGCGAGCGCCGCGAGGACGCCCTCCCGCCAGTCGGGCGGCACCACCTCCTGCCACGGCCGTCCCACCGCGTCGCCGGCCGAAATGCCGAGCAACTCGAGGAAGGCCCGGTTGGCGCCCTCCACGCGGCCGACGGCGTCCACGGTGCAGAGCGCAAGGGAGATCGCGTCTACCACGGTGTCCCAGCTCATGCGCCTGAAGGTCACGAACGGTCTCCCGGATGTGGGACAGGAATGCGACACCGCCGGGGCCGGCTAGCACTCGGACGTGCCGGCTGCTGGCGGTCGAGGTAGCGGAATGGCCTGAACGTTGCCTTGATTTCGAGGCGTAGGCGGTCGATGACTGGGACAGCGCCTTGGAATGTCATCGGGAGGAGATTCATGATCCTGGCCAACACCAGGGGCCGTCTGGGCCCCCGTGACCTGCAACTGGTGGTCCTGCTCCTGAGCCAGGGCTCAGCCCGCCGGCGCGCCTCGGTGGAGCGGCGCCTGGAGCAGGAGGGTCCCGATCCGCTGCTGGAGGCCGCCGGCCTGGCCGAGCGGCTGCTGGCCGTGCGCTCGATGCTGGTGCCGAGCGAGTCGCTCTTCTTTTACGTGGTGGTGCGCCACGCCCTCAAGTGTGAGGGCATCGACGACCGGGACCTGGCCGACTACATCGCGGCGCTGCTGCTCGAGTTCGGCACCCGGGACCGGGCCCACCGGATCGGCTGGAACGACGATCACTCGCACCGCTATCTGGTCGACATCCTGGCCGACATCGACGCCAGCTCGGGCGAACGCCGGTTTCGGGTCATGGCGCATCTTGGCAACTACGCGCTGTGGCTGGCCGGCATCTTTCCCCAGTACATCGAGGCCCGGCGCCTGCGCCACGGGGGTCCCGATCTGAGCTACTACGACGGCCTGGGCCGCCGGGGATACTCCATGGCATCGGATCATGCCCTGGCGGACCGGTATCACCTGGACGAAATCTTCCACACCGCCGCCGACCGCTACGCCACCATCCGGGAGGCACTCAACGGCCTGAGCGCCCGGATCGGGCTGGGGGGCAACTAGCGGCGGCCGGCTGACTTCGGGTCGCGGCCACGAGCGCGTTGAACAGCCCGTGATCGGGCGCCACCTCATGGTGGTGGAACTCTTCCGGATGCCATTGCACCGCCAGCAGCCACGGATCGTCAGGCGGTGACTCGGCCCCCTCGATCTCTCCGTCGGGAGCCGTGGCGGTGACGACTAGGCCCGGGGCCAGGTCGCGGATCGACTGGTGATGAAAGCTGTTGACCTCGCAGCGGGTGGTGCCGAGGGCCTCGGCGAGGCGTGAGCCGGCGGTGACCTCCACTAGGTGGCTCCGCACATCGCGGTCGGTCGGGGCCCGGTGCTCCAGGGCCCCGGGTTTTTCGGTTGGGATATCCTGCCACAGCGTACCCCCCAGCGCCACATTCACCAGCTGCAGCCCGCGGCAGATGGCCAGCACCGGGATGCGGCGCGCCCGGGCCTCCTGAAAGACCCCGAGTTCGAACGCGTCGCGCAACGGATCAACATCGCCCAGCGCCGCGTGCGGCTGGTGGCCATAGTGGGCCGGGTCCACATCCTCGCCGCCGGTCAGGACCAGTCCATCGAGCACATCCAGGATGGGGCCGTGATGGGCGCCGCCGAGCAGGGGCGGCAGGATGAGCGGCACACCGCCGGAGCGGATCACGGCGCGCACATAGGCCGCGTTGACACCGCTGCGATCGGCCCCGGAGAAGACCCGGGTGGTGCCGGTGACGCCGATGCGCGGGGGCCTCATTGCAGCACGCTGTCCGGGAACAGCGGGCAGTTGGGGGCCTCGAACCGGGTCGGGTCGAGCTGAATCCCCAGGAGGGGTAGCATGAGGGTGTCCATCGCGACCTTGCCAATGAAGGGCGCCCCGCGGATCGGCTCCGACTCGAAGATCATCACGCCCCGGGTGGCACCGGCACGATCCAGGATCAGGACGCCGAACCCCGGGTGGATCCGCTCGGGGATGCTCCCTTCCACGCCGATGACCCAGCTGCTGTCGCTGGTCCGGCCGACCACGCCCTCGAACGCCGGGCCCGCCGCGACCCGGGCGACCAGCCGGGGCGGCAGCGAGGCGGGCGGTTCGGACAGGGTCTGGCCCGGGGTGCCGAATTCCTGGAGCAGCATGGTGGCGCCGGCGATCGCCGTGATGCCGCAGGCGCCGCCGCCGGGGCGGGCTTCGCAGCTCGACAGGGCCATGAGAGCGAGCGGTAGCACGGGGAGGAGTCGCATGGTCCAAAAGGTAACTCGCCGGGTTCCTTGACGCCCCCCGGAGCGATCCGTACCATTCGACGGTACACACACTGGATGTACTCCCCGTGCTGGATGGGCTCCGAGCCCGGCTAGAGAAGCTCCTCGCCGACCATACCCCACCGGGCGACCCGCGCGCCCGGACCACCGCGCTGCACGCCGCCCTGCTTGAGACCAAGGTGGCCGTGAGCGCCATGCGGGATGCCCTCTCGGCCACGGAGCAGGCGCTGCTGGCCGAGCGGCGACAGCTGGAAGACTCCGAGCGGCGGGGGCAGCAGGCCGCCCGGATTCCCGATCCCGAGACGGTGGCGGTGGCGGAGCGGTTCGCCGAGCGGCACCGGGAGCGGACCGGTGTGCTGGAACGGAAGGTGGCGCTGCAGCGGGACGAGCTGGCGCTGGCCGAGCGCGACCTCGAACAGCTCACGGTGGCCTACCGGGAGGCGCGGCAGGGGACGGGACCGGAGCGCACCCCGGCGCAGGAAGCAGCCTGGAGAGACCTCGAGGCCGCCGGCGGCACCCGACCCGAGACCGACACGACGGACGAACTGCTCAAGAGCCAGCTCCACCGCGCCGATCTGGATCGCACAGTGGACGCGCAGCTGGAACACCTCAAGCAGAAATTGCGGAAGGAGCCCTGATGGACGGCACGCCACCGATCGGCACGCGCGATATGCGGGGACGTCCCGCGGGTTCACTGCGATGGGTGCTCCTCCTGTCGGCCCTGGCGCTCCCGTTCTCCGCCGACCTTCTGCCGGCCCAGCAGCCCACCACGCCTCCCGCCCACTTCCAGAAACTGGCCCACACCTACAGCATCGTCGCCTGGGACTCCGTCACCGGAGACCTGGGCGTGGCGGTGCAGTCCAAGTTTCCCAACGTCGGCGGCATCGTCCCGTGGGGCCGGGCGGGGGTCGGGGCGGTCGCCACCCAGAGCCTGGCCAATACCGCGTTCGGTGAACTGGGGCTGGATCTGCTCGCCCGCGGCCAGACCGCGGAGCAGGCCATGCGCGCCGTGATGGGGACCGACACCATGCTGCAGGACCGGCAGGTCGGGATGATCGACGCCCACGGCAACGTCGCCAGCTTCACCGGGCGGCGGACCTTCGACTGGGCCGGGGGCCGGGTGGGCTGCGCGGCGGCCACGCCGCGGAGGGCGGACTCGGTGCGGGTGGAGCGGGCGGGGAAGCGCTGCCAGGTGGTCGGGGGCAAGGGCGTCCTCATCACCGGCCATGGCTACGCGGTGCAGGCCAATATCATGGTGTCCGACCGCACCGTCCGGAACATGGCGAGCAGTTTCGAAACCTCCACCGGGCCCCTGGCCGATCGCCTCATGGCTGCCCTCCGGGCCGGCCAGGGCGGCGGCGGGGACAAGCGGGGCATGCAGTCCGCCGCCCTGCTGGTGGTGCGCAAGAACGGGGGGTACCTCGGCGCCAACGACCGGTTCGTGGATATCCGGGTGTACGACGCCACCGATCCGATCACCGAACTGGCGCGCCTGCTGGCCCTGCACAAACTGCACTTCTTTCCCAGCGACAGCGCGGACCTGGTGCGGATCGGCCCGGACATCGTCCGGCAGCTGGAGCCGATCCTTCTCCGGGAGCCGGCCGGCCAGCGACAGAAGTGGCTCGCCGCCCCACAGGGGAAGGCCAACGCGGTGTTCTTGGCGGCGCTTCGGGATTTCATGTACTGGGAGAATTACGATGTTCGGGTCCGCATGGACGGCCGGATCGACCGCGTGGTGCTGAACGACATTCTGCGTAAGCATGGGAAGTGATCCCGCCACTGGAGAACGCGCATGAGCAATGCAGTTGACTCGGCCACGGCCGAGGCCCCGATTCCCGAATTCAAACAGGTCCTGGGCCATCCCGGGCCGCTGTGGATGCTGTTCATGTCCGAGTTCTGGGAGCGGTTCGCCTTCTACGGCATCCGGTGGGCCCTGGTGCTGTACATCGTGGCCCAGTTCCACGGCGGGTCCGCCTCCGGACAGGCCGATGCCAACCTGACCTACGGCTCGTACCTCGCCCTGGTGTACGCCGCGGCCATTCTCGGCGGCTACGTCGCCGACAAGTACCTCGGCTACCAGCGCTCCATCCTGGTCGGTGCGGCCTTCATGGCCGCGGGCCTGTTCCTGATCGCGCTGCCCGACCCCAAGATGTTCAAGCTCGGGCTGGCCACGATCGTGTGCGGCAACGGCATGTTCAAGCCGATCATCTCGACCCTGGTCGGCAAGCTGTACGCCGTCGCCGACGAACGCCGGGACAGCGGTTTCACGATCTTCTACATGGGGATCAACGCTGGAGCGTTTCTCGCGCCGCTGCTGACCGGCTGGCTGGCCAACTCGGTATTCGGGACCGAAGGGACTCCGGCCTACAAGGTGGTGTTCATCGCCGCCGGGATCGGCATGCTGATCAGCATGGTGTGGTTCTACATCGGTCGGGCCCAGCTCCAGGGGATCGGCGCCCCCGAGGCAGACGCCACTGGCCACCACCGCGTGGTGATCGTCATGCTCGGTACGCTGGTCACGATTCCGATCATCTATGTCCTGCTCTCGGTCGGCGGGACGATCCTCCAGTACGTGCTCACGGCGCTGTTCCTGGTGCTCATTGCGCTCCTGATGGCCGAGGGGATCCGGGAGGGGAAGGTGGCGCGGGACCGGGTCATCGCCATGATGATCATCTTCACGTTCAACGTCCTGTTCTGGATGTTCTTCGAGCAGGCCGGCAGCTCCTTCACCTTCCTGGCCGATCAGATCGTCAATCGGGACCTGGGCGGCTTCATCTTCCCGACCGCCTGGTTCCAGAGCGTCAACTCGGTGGCCATCATTGTGCTGGCCCCGGTGATGGCCTGGATCTGGGTCAAGATGGCCGCGAAGCACGTCAACCCGTCCATTCCCCGGAAGTTCGGGCTGGGCCTGCTGTTCAACGGCCTGGCCTTCCTGCTGCTGATGTTCGCACTGTCATCGCTCGTCAGCGCCAGCGGCCTGATCCCGTTCTGGTCGCTGGTGGCCGTCTATGTGATCCAGTCGGTCGGTGAGCTCTGCCTGTCGCCGATCGGGCTGTCCATGGTGACCAAGCTGGCGCCGGTGCGCCTGGTCGGGCTGGCCATGGGTGGCTGGTTCGTCTCCATCGGCATCGGCAACAACCTGTCGGGGATCTTCGCCAGCGCGGTCAGCGGCGAGGCCGGCATGACGACGGCATCGGCGCTCAGCGGCTACACCTTCGGCTTCTGGGCCCTCATCGGCGCTGGGGTGGTGCTGTTCCTCGCCGCCCCGATGGTCAACAAGCTGATGCACGGAGTGAAATAGCCGCGGAAACAGGGCACCGGGCAGCGCCCGGTGACACCGATCCGCGCCCGGTGGGCGGGCCTTGCCTCCGGTCCGCACACCACGAGGCCCCCGGCGTCAGCGCCGGGGGCTTCGTCGTGTCAGTGGGGGCGGGTCTTGAAGATCCGGAACAGGTAGAACAGGGAGGGGAACAACACCACCGCGCCCGCGGCAAGGGCGTAGAGCGTCAACCGGAGCGTGATCGCCGGCGCGGCCGCCGCCTGGATGGACAACCCTGGCGGGAGGATCCACGGGTACTGCGCCAGGGCCCAGCCCCAGAGGATCAGCGTAGCCTGTGCGGCGCCGGCGGCCCGCGCCAGCCGGAAGTGCCGGCGCCAGAGCGCCCAGAGCGCCAGGGAGGCGCTGAGTCCGGTGAACAGGTGGACCGGCAGGGCCCGCGGGCTCAGCACCAGCCCGTCCCAGACCAGCGGGGCCTCCCGCCAGGCCAGCAACAAGGTGAGCAGGGCCGCGGCGAAGACGCCCAGCCCGGCGCCGATCGCCCGGCGGCGGAAGTCATCCTGCAGCTCGGCGTCCGAGGCCTCCACGGTCAGGTAGACCGCCGCGAGAAAGGCGAACAGCAGCAGGGTGAACAGGCCGACGCTCACCGTGAACGGAGACAGCCAGGGGGTGACGTAGTCCGCGAGGAACGGACCCCCCGAGGGCGGGCGTACCCGTCCCGCCGCGATGGCGCCGACGCTCACCCCTAACAGCAGCGGCGTGACCACGCTGGCGATGGAGAACACCCGCCCCCAGCGGCGCTGCGTCGGCTCGTCGTCTCCGCCGTAGCTCCGGAAAGTGAAGGCCGAGCCGCGCAGGACGATGCCGAGCAGGATGAGGGTGAGGGGAATGTGCAGGGCGACCATCAGGCGGCTGAACGCCAGCGGGAAGCAAGTGAAGAGCAGCACCACCACCAGGATCAGCCAGACATGGTTGGCCTCCCAGACCGGGCTCAGGGCGTGGGCAATGAGCTCCCGCTGCTGCGGCTGGCGCCGGCCGACTGCAAACAGATCCCACACGCCGCCGCCGAAGTCGGCCCCGCCGAGCAACACGTAGGCGTTCAGCGCCACCACCACCGCGCCCGCCAGCAGCAGTTCGGGACTCACGGCCGGCGGGGCTCGGCCGGCGGGACGGACGGGATGGGCGAATAGAGCCGGTGCCAATCCTGGGCTCGCGGGCTCCGCACGATCTGGGCGTAGATGAGCCAGGTCACCACCACGCCAAGGAACAGGTACAGCAGGGTGAACCCGGCCAGGGTATAGACGAGACCTGGCATCGGGGTGACCGCGTCACGGGTGCGCATCACCCCCTGGATGATCCACGGCTGACGGCCCACCTCGGTCACCGTCCAACCGGCCTCGATAGCCAGGAACCCGAGTGGGGCGCACAGCGCAATCGCCCGGAGCAACCACGGTTGCTGGCTCAACTCCGCTCGGCGGAGCGCACTCCAGCCGGCCCACAGCGCCACGAGGGCCATGAACGACCCGATGCCCACCATCACCTGGAAGGCCAGGTGCACCACCGGCACGTTGGGCCAATCCTCTCGAGGGACCGCGTCCAGCCCCGTCACCTCTGCGTGGGGATCGTGGTGGGCAAGCAGGGAAAGTCCGTAGGGAATTTCCAGCCCGAAGCGGACCATGCCGGTGTCCATGTCGGGCCAGCCGCCGAGCATGAGCGGGGCACCGCGCTGGGTCTGGAACAGGGCCTCGGCGGCGGCCAGCTTGGCCGGCTGATCCCGGGCGATGGCCCGCGCGGAGAGATCCCCGGAGAGCGGCTGCAGCAACGCGGCCGGAGCGCCGACCAGCAGGCCGATGATGAGCGCGCGGCGGTGGAAGGCGTTGAGCGGATCCTTGAGCAGCAGCGCGGCATGGACGCCGGCGACCCCGAATCCGGTGGCGGCATACGCCGCGAGGGTCATGTGCAGGGTCTGCTGCAGCGCCGCCGGGTTGGCCATGGCGGCGAGCGGATCAATGCTGGTGATGCGGCCATCGACCAGCGTGAATCCGGTCGGGGAGTTCATCCACGCGTTGGCGATCACCACGAAGATGCCGGAGACGACGCCGGAGCCTGCCACCAGGATCCCGGCCAGCAGGTGGGCCTTCGGCGGGATGCGGTCCCAGCCGTAGAGGTAGATCCCCAGGAAGATCGCCTCCAGGAAGAAGGCGAAGCCCTCCAGCGAGAACGGCATGCCGATGATCGGTCCCGCCAGCTCCATGAACACCGGCCAGAGCAGCCCCAGCTCGAAGCTGAGTACCGTGCCCGACACCGCCCCGACGGCAAAGAGAATCGCGGTGCCCTTCGACCAGCGCTTGGCGAGTTCCAGGTCCAGCGGGTCTCCCGAAGAGAGCCAGCGGCGTTCCGCCACCACCATGAGCAGCGGCATCCCGATGCCCACAACGGCAAAGATGATGTGAAAGGCCAGGGAGATGGCCATCTGGAAGCGGGCGGCGAGCAGGTCGGTCATCGGCGTAGGAATCCAGCCCGGTCGGTCGGCGGGGGAACGGAGCCGGCGCGCCGGCGTCGACAGGGGATCACGGGCCGGTCGTCACCCGGATGATCGCGCAGGCGATCCGGGGGCCGCTCGCCCCGCTGGGGTCGGTGGTCTCGTCGTCCGGGAGCGCATGGATGACCAGCGCTACGCCGGGGGCGCCGAGGGTGTGGGTGGTGTCCCGGAGGAGATAGCCGTCCACCCGCACCTGGAGCCGCCCGACACTGTCCCGACCCACCATCAGGTTGGGCAGGTCGCCCACATGCGGTCCTGCGGGGTTCTGGCGGCCGTGCTGGCGGTTTTCCGGGTTGAAGTGACCTGTGGCCGTCACAAACGCCGGTGGCGTGCAGGTGGGACTCGCGTGCAGGTGCATCCCATGGCGCCCTGGGGGCAGCCCGCGGGCGTGGATCTGCAGCAGCGCGCCCTCGGCGTCCTCCGAGGCGGTGACTTCGCCACGGCGCTGCCCGGTGGAATCAATGAGCGCAGCGGTGATGCGGGGACCCTGAGCCGCGAGGCCGCCGGGTCCGACGAGTGAGAGTGCGAAGATGCCGGCGGCGGCGCCGGAGGGCCAGCGGATCATTGCATACCCTTGGAGAGTCGGGACGATACGGGATACTAACGCAATGACTCCGCCCGGTCGATTCGTCCAATCCCGCCCAGACGCATCGCCCCGGGTCGGACGGCTAGAACAGGAATTCGGCGCCCAGCCGGATGAGCCTGGGGGCGCCATAGCTGAACAACGGCTGGCTGAAGTCGCGCGCCGCGGACAGGTAGAGCGGCCCCAGTTCGCCGATGCCCTCCAGGATGCCGTTGTTGTCCAGGTCGGCCCAGCGGCGGTACCGACTGGACTCGTACGAGATCGGCTCGGGATGGGCCGCGAAGGCGGAGTCGGCGAGCGCCTGAATCTGGCTGGGGCGCGCCTGCGGCGTGCCGGTGTCGCGGCGCACCGAAATGATGTTGCGGCGGCCGAGCACATTGCGCACGTCGAGGTACACGCTGCCGTAGCGCCCCACCAGCCGGAGCGGCCGCCGCAGCAGCAGGTCCAGGGTGGCGACCATGGGGAGCCGGTGCTCGTTGGGCAATCCCAGGATGGAATCCCCGGCCGCGTTGGTGCGGGAGTACGGCAGGCCGGAAGCAAGCCGGACGATACCGGTTCCCTCGAGACCGCCGAGCACCCTGGCGCCAAGAAGACTTGGGCCAAAGCTCGCGGGCAGCGTCCCAGTGAGGATCCCGGTGAACGCGTGACGGCGGTCGAAGTCGAGTGGGAACTCGACCCGGGACGGGAAGACGGTGTCCCCGGTGAAGGGATCGATGGTGAGCGCCTGCCGCAAGAAGAAGGCGCTGGTCGAGAAGGCGGTCGCCTGCTGGACGGTGTACGACAGGCGCGCCCCCCACCCGCGCTGGAACTCCCGCTCCACCACCACCTCTCCACCCTTGACCGTCCCTGCGTCGGTGTTGCCGAAGATGCTGGAGTCGGGGTCCACACCGAACGGGACCGACCCGACCATCTGGTCCAGGCGCCGCACAAAGACGTTCAGTCGAACGTTGGTCTCCGGGCGCGGGCGGAGGCGGAGGCTGAACTCGTACTGGGTGGCGGACTCGAAGCCGAGATCGGGGTTGCCCTGCCGGAAGCGCCCGGTGCGGGTCGTGTCGTCGAACGCGGCGTCCACCAGGAACTGGTAGTCCGGGGCCTGGCGGAACTTGCCGAAGCTGGCCACCAGCGTGGCGCCCCGGAGCACCGTGCTGATCGCCATGCGGGGTGACAGGGCCCGCTGGGTCCGGGCCGGCTTGCCCGGCAGATCGTTGCGGCCGCTGAACTGGTCGTACCGGACGCCGATGGTGAGCGCCAGGTCGGTCAGCCGGCCCTGTACCTCCGCGTACGCAGAGGCGGACCAGGGCTGAAAGTCGGCGGCGCTGGCGGCGGGGACCGAGTCGCCGACGGGCAGGTAGCCAAGAATGCGCTGGAAGGTCTTGACCCGCTGCCCCGAGTACTCGGCGCCGAAGGAAAAATCGCTCTGCGCGCCCGCGGGCAGGTTCACGTCCAGGCGCCCGCGCCACTCCCGGAACCGGTTCCAGGCGATTTCGCCGCGACCTCCCTGTCCGAGGAAGAATGCCGGGACGCCCCAGGGGCTCAGCGTGGTCAGCGATGGGAGGACATACCCCGGGATCGGAGCCCGGGCCTGGACCGTGTCCTGCCGCCGGGCCAGGTCCTCGCCGAAGATGCCGAGGCGCCGGCCGGTCAACGCGCCGAAGGCGTAGTCGCTCCGCTCGTCGGGCGTGCCGCGGATGAATTCGCGGCCGAAGTACCCCATGCGGGCATCGATGGTGACACCGGAGCCGGAGAACGATCGCTGCAGGTGGGCGTTGAGGTAGTTGCTGCTCACCCGGCGGACCGGGGCCAGGTCCGGCTCGTACTTGTAGGCCGGATCGAACAACAGCCGCTGGTCGGCGGAATGCACGCCGAGCACCCGAAGCGTCTGCCGCTCTCCCAGGGGGATCGTGACCTTGGCGGCCAGGTCTGCCTGTTCGTTGCTGTTGTGCGGGAGCAGCCAGGGCACGTCATGACGCGGGTCCCGCACATTGGCCGGACTGGGGGCGTTGACGGGATCGGCATCGAGGCGGCCGGACACGTCCACCACGCCCAGCACGCGAATGCCCATCGGCAGCGGACCCTCGACGCTGACCACCGCCCGGTCGGCTCCATAGTCGGCGCCGTTCCAGAGCGGCCGGTCGGTTTCATAGGCGACGCGCCCGCCCCATCGGTCCCCGCCATCGCGGGTGGAGAGGTTGATCAAGGCCGACACCGCCTGGCCATAGCGGGCCGAGAACCCGTTGGTGATGAGCGATGCCTCGGCCAGCAGGTCCGGCGGCAGCCGGAGGCCGAGGGACCCGCTGGACGCGTCCAGCTGGTTCTTGAGTCCCAGTCCGTCCAGGATGAACGCCTGCTGGCCCAGGCGGCCGCCGCGGTAGCTCTCTCCCACCGCGCCGGCGGAGAGGGCGATGGCCTCGTCCACGGTGGTGACGGGCAGGCGGCGCAGCTCCTCCGCGGTGAAACGCTGCTGGTCCTGCACGGCCAGTGGGTCGAGGATCGAGTCCACCCGTTGGGCGATCACTTCGATCGGCTGCAGCCCGATGGGATCCGCCTGCAGCTCGAAATCGAGCGCGGTCGTCTGGCCGGCGCGGACCAGGACGCTGTCGCGGCCGACCTGCCGGTAACCGATGGCACCAGCCGTCACCCGGTGCCACCCGGCCGCGAGCTCCCGAATCCGAAATCTTCCCGCCTGGTCGGTCAGGACCGCGGACCGTCCGCCGTCGACCGCGACCCGCGCCCCACTCAAGGGCTGGCCGCCGGCCCCGGCCTCGCGGACCGTTCCCGTCACCGCGCCGGTGGACTGGGCTCCGAGCGGCGAGCCCAGGGCGAGCAGCACCAGGCTGCCGCAGAGGGCGCTCGTTCTCGCCGTCATGGCGCGGGGTAGAGGTAGAGGTCGGGCGGGCCCGGCTGTCCGACCGGGGTGATCTCCACCGCCACCTGGCGTCCGTTCGGGGACAGGGCGGGGTGGCGGGCGAGCCGGTCCGCCGCGCTCAACTGGGTGACCACATCGGTCATCAGGTCCAGGTGGTACAGGGTGCCGCCCTGATCCACCTGCAGGGGTCCGTACTGCGGATGGGAGTAGTAGATCACCTGACCTCCGACCACCGCCACGAGCCCCGTCGCGTTCACACTGACATCCCGCCCGATGCCCAGCACGCCAAAGTCATGCACGACTGCGACGGTTCCCGCCGCAAGGTCCCGCCCGAAGACCCTGCTGTCTCCCGCCAAGGTGAAGTAGAGCACACCGCCATCCGGCGCCACCGAGAGCGAGGTGGCCTCGAATGTCCCCGGGATGATCTCGATGGATATCGGATTCCGGCCGACCTTCAGGAGCATGATCTCCCGGCCCGCGGGCACCGTATCGAGCTTGCAGGTGCTGCAGGCGGCGAAGTGGATCAGCTCGTTGCCGAGGTAGACCACTGCGCTGTCGCCCAGCCAGGCGAGATTCGTGGCCATATCGTGGCGGAGCCCGCCCGGAGAGACATAGGGCAGCGGCTGCACCAGCCGGGCGCTCGGTTCCTCGCCCAGGCGTCCGACCCGAATGCCTCCGCCCTGAGGGCCGGCCAGGGTTCGCAGCCCGACCACGTCCACCCACACCAGGCGGCCACCGGGGCCGGAGGCGGAGCTCAACAATGCGTTGGTCGAATCGTGCGGGATATCTCCCGTGGCGCACTGCTCGACTCGCCGGATGCCGCCTCCCGGCGGCAGGAGCCCGAGGCAGCGATCGTGGTCCGGCGAGGTGGTCACCTCGTAGGAGTACAGCAGGCCAGTGCCGTCACGCAGCCAGCCGGGGTATTGATCGACGCCGGGATCGAGCGTCAGACGGATGGGAATGGTGCCGTCGTACGGGCCGGGATTGTCCACCGAGCCAGGTGGAAAGGGCTCGGTATGTGAACAACCGGCGACGGCCAACAGCATCGCCCTGCCTGCGATCCGGAGCGTTCGGTGGGCGGCGGCACCCATTCCGGCGCCCTGGTAGACCAGGCTCGTGCCGGCTGGGCCGCTGCGGGCGGGCAGGCGAAGAGGCATGACGAAGTTGTGGAGGGTGGAGAAGACGCGCCGTTCATGTCCAAGCTACTCCGGCTCAGGGGACGACGTAAGCAGAACCCGCCGCACCGGTCTGCTTGCGCGACTCACCGGCTGTTCGCCGTCCGCTTCTGGGACGGCATATCCCACAGGCGAACGCCGGGGAAATGGCCGGGCCAGGACCGCGCGGCCAAGTCTTGACGCTGCAGAAGGATGCCGGCCTGTCCGATGCACGGGAGACGGCACGCTTCTTCCCTACCGTCGCGGGGTGCACCGAGACCGGTGCATCGGTCAAACCATCTGGCAAGGTGACACGGTGGACATTCCCCGGGAACGGCGGCCCAACCGGCAACGCTTCCTTTATATCGGCGGTGGCCTGCTCGGGCTCATCGTGCTGTCGGTCGGGCTTTCCAGGCTCAGGCCGGCCGCGCCGAGCGTCGAGCGCGGGACCATCTGGAGCGACACGGTGCGGCAGGGGCCGATGGTGCGCGAGGTGCGCGGTCCGGGCAGCCTGATCCCGGAGCAGATCCGCTGGGTATCGGCGGTGACCCCTGGACGGGTGGAGCGGAAGCTGGTGCTGCCGGGCGAGCGGGTCACCGCAGCCACCGTGCTGCTGGAGCTCAGCAATCCCGACATGCAGATCCAGCGGCTGCAGGCGGAGCGCCAGCTCACCGATGCCCAGGCCCAGCTGGTCTCCCTCAAGACCCAGTTGGAGACCCAGCGGCTGAACCAGGCGGGCGTGGTCGCGTCGATGCGGTCCCAGTACCGCGACGCCATCCGCAAGGCGGCGGCCGATTCCGCCCTCGCCGCCAGCGACCTGATCTCGACCCAGGACTACGCCCGTTCGCGCGACCAGGCGGAGGAATTGACGGAACGGTTGCGGGTCGAGCAGCAGCGGCTGGCGATCTACACCAACAGCCTCCCGGAACAGCTGACCGTGCAGGAGGCGCAGGTGACCCGGCTGCGCGCGATCGCCGAGTTTCAGCGCTCCATGGTAGATGCGATGGTGGTGCGCGCCGGCGCCGTCGGTGTGCTCCAGGAGCTGCCCATCGAAGTGGGGCAGTGGGCCATCTCCGGGGCCACCCTGGCCAAAGTGGTGCAGCCCGAGCGGCTCAAGGCCGTGCTGCGGATTCCGGAGACCCAGGCCAAGGACTTGGCGATCGGCCAGGAGGCAGCCATCGACACCCGAAACGGAATCGTGCGCGGCCGCGTCATCCGGATTGATCCGGGTGCCCAGAATGGCACGGTCACTGTGGACGTGACGCTGGTGGGAGAGCTGCCCCGCGGGGCACGCCCCGATCTGAGCGTGGACGGGACCATCGAGATCGAGCGGCTGGAATCGGTGACCTACGTGGGACGGCCGGCGTATGGGCAGGCCAACTCCACGGTTGGCCTGTTCCGCATGATTCCGGGCACCAGCGAGGCCGAGCGGGTCCGGGTGGAACTGGGGCGCAGTTCGGTCAATACCATCGAAATCGTCCGCGGGCTCAGCCCCGGCGATGTGGTGATTCTCTCCGACATGTCACGCTGGGACGGCGTGGATCGCGTTCGGGTGAACTAGAGGATTCGCAGCGATCTGGCATTTCTCACACCGCGGGCCGCCAGCCGGGCGGACGGCCCACTGCCCCAACCCTGGAGTGCGCATGACGACCTCACCATCCCTGATCCACCTCGAAGGCATCAAGAAGGTGTTCTACACCGATGAGGTGGAGACCCACGCGCTCTCCGAGGTGCATCTCGAAATCAAGCGGGGCGAGTACGTCGCCATCGCCGGGCCGTCCGGCTGCGGCAAGACCACGCTGCTCTCGCTGCTCGGGTTGCTCGATACCCCCAGCGGCGGGGAGTACTGGCTCGACGGCAAGCCGGTGGCCCAGCTGTCGGCCGCGGAGCGGGCCCGGATCCGGAACCGGGAGATCGGATTCATCTTCCAGGCCTTCAACCTCATCGGGGACCTCACGGTTTACGAGAACGTGGAACTCCCCCTGACCTACCGCGGCATGGCGGCCGCGGACCGCAAGCAACGGGTCATGGCGGCGCTGGAAAAGGTGGGCATGTCGCACCGGGTCAATCACTTCCCCTCGCAGCTGTCCGGCGGCCAGCAACAGCGCGTCGCGGTGGCCCGGGCGGTGGCCGGCGAGCCACTGATCCTGCTGGCAGACGAGCCGACGGGAAACCTCGACTCGACCAACGGTGAAGCGGTCATGGATCTCCTGCAGGCGCTGCACCGGGGTGGGGCCACGATCTGCATGGTCACGCACGATGCCCGCTATGCCCGCCATGCCGACCGGGCCATCCAGCTGTTCGATGGCCGGGTGGTCGAGGACACGGTAGCGACGCTGGCCCAGGCCTGATCGAACCTTCCCCTTTGAGTCGTCGAGGCGCCCATGCACCCCTGGCTACAGGACCTTCGCTACGCTGTGCGCGGGCTGCGCACCGCCCGGGGCTACGCCGGGATCGCGATCGTCACCCTCGCCCTGGGTATCGGGGCGACCACGGCCATTGTCTCGGTCATCAATGCGGTGCTGCTCCGGCCGCTGCCCTACCGGGATCCCGCCGCGCTGGTGACGCTGGAGCACCTCTATCCGTCGCTCAACAACCTGCAGGCGCCGGTGTCGGCGATGGGCTTCGCGGACTACCAGAAGCTCGATCGGATCTTTGCCGGGACCGCGGTGGAAGGCTTCTGGACGCCGAACCTGACCGGCACCGGGGAGCCTGAGCGGATCGTCGGGACCCGGGTGGCCGGCGACTTGTTCGGCACCCTGGGCGTGGCGCCGCGGCTCGGCCGGGGGCTGCTGCCGAATGAGGGAGCAGCCGGGGTGGTGCGCACCGTGGTGCTCAGCCACGGGTTCTGGCAGCGGCGATTCGGCGGCGATGCGGCCGTCGTGGGCCGGAGTCTCGTGCTGGACGGGGAAGGGTATGAGATCGTCGGCGTCATGCCCGCCAGCTTCCGGGATTTCTGGTCGCGGCGGGTGGAGTTCTGGACGCCGCTGACTTTCCAGCCCGATCAGCTCACCGATGATGCCCGTACCAACGAGTACCTGAACTTCACCGGCCGGCTGGCCAGCGGCGTCACCCCGCAGCAGGCGCAGGCCGAGCTGACCGGCTTTGCCAAGCGGCTGGTGGCCGACTATTCCGGCGCCTATCCGCCCGACTGGAGCCTGACCCTCACCACGTTCAACGACCGGGATACGGCCGGTGTCCGCGGTGCGCTATTCATGCTGCTGGGCGCGGTGGGGCTGGTGTTGCTCATCGCCTGTGCCAACGTGGCCAGCCTGCAGCTGGCCAGAGCCGCCGCGCGCGGGCGCGAGATCGCCGTCCGGGCGGCGCTGGGCGCGTCGCCCAGGGCCCTGGTCCGGCAGCTCCTGACGGAGAGCATGGTGCTGGCCCTGGCCGGCGGCGCGCTGGGGCTGCTGCTGGCGCTCTGGGGCGTGCCGGCGCTGCTTGCCCTGGGAGGGAGCAATCTGCCCCCGCCGGAGGAGATCCGGATCGACGGCCTGGTGCTGGGCTTCACGTTGGCCATCTCGATCCTCACGGGTCTCCTGTTCGGGCTGGCGCCGGCGCTGCAAGTGGCGCGGACCAGCGTGCAGGTGACGCTGAAGGAAGGCGGCCGGGGCGCGACCGGAGACCGCGGCAGCCTGGCGCTGCGCCGCGGCCTCGTGGTGGCCACGGTGGCACTGGCGCTCACCTTGCTCGCGGGAGCAGGTCTCCTGATGCGGAGCTTTGCCCGGTTGTTGAGCGTGGATCCGGGCTTCCGCTCCGAGCAGCTGCTGACATTCCAGGTCAATCTCCCCAACGCCAAGTACCCGAACGACACCCTGCAGATCGCCGGGCTGGAGCGCCTGGTGTCGGCGGTCAAGGATGTACCGGGGGTCACGGCGGCTGCCGGCACGTCGAACATCCCCTTCGGCGGCAACTGGTCCACGTCCAGCTTCACGGTGGAAGGGTACCAGGCGCCGGACAACGCGCCCGGTCCCTGGGGGGACATTCGGGTGATCACGCCGGACTATTTCCATACGATTGGCGCCCAGCTCAAGGCCGGCCGCTTCTTCACCGGACAGGATCGCCTGGGGGCGCGGCCGGTGGTCATCGTGGACGAAACCCTGGCCGCCAAGTACTGGCCGGGCCAGGATCCGCTGGGGAAGCGCATCAGTTACGACTTTGATCGCGCAGATTCGACCGCCACCTGGCTCGAAGTGGTGGGAGTGGTGGGGCACATGCTGCACGAGGGCCTCGACGCTCCGAAGCGGGTGCAGGTGTATCAGCCGCTGGCCCAGCGCGGCCTTCCCTTCCTCGGTGTGCTGGCGCGGACGGACGGAGATCCGGTGGCGCTCACCGGTGCGGTGCGGCAGGCGGTGCGATCGGTAGACGCCGATCTCCCCGTCTCCAACGTGAGCACCATGACGGACCTGATCGCCACGACGACCGGGCCGCGCCGGTTCTCCATGCTGCTGCTGGGGGCGTTCTCGGCGCTGGCCGCGGTGCTCGCGTCGGTGGGACTCTATGGTGTGATGAGCTATCTGGTGACCCAGCGTGCCCGGGAACTGGGCGTCCGCCTGGCGCTCGGTGCCAAGGCGAACGACGTGCTGAAGCTGGTGCTGCGCCAGGGGATGGGGCTCGCGTTCGCCGGCGTCGCCCTGGGGCTGGTCGCGGCGCTCGCGCTCAGCCGGTTGCTCACGGGCATGCTGTATCAGGTGAGCGCCGCCGACCCCCTGACCTACGTGATCATACCCCTCCTACTGACGCTGGTGGCGCTGGTGGCGACCTGGATCCCGGCCCGCCGCGCCACCCGCCTGGATCCGGCGGTGGTGCTGCGGGAGGATTGAGCCTGCGCCGCGGGTGCCGCCACGGGGCGGGCCACACGGTGATCCACCCATTCTGCTGAGGTGCGCGGGGTGATTCGTCTCCTGAACGTTGAAAAGGCGGTGGACACCAAGCCGTCCCCGACCTTCCTGCTCCGGCGGATCACGCTGGACATTGCGGCCGGCGACTTCGTGACCATCATGGGGCCGAGCGGGGCGGGGAAGTCCACGCTGCTGGCCATTCTCGGCTTGCTCGACGGCGAGTACCGGGGGGAGTACTGGTTTCGCGATCAGGCGGTGCACGGCCTCAAGCCCAAGGCCCGGAACGACGTGGCCCGGAGCAGCGTGGGCTTCGTGTTCCAGCAATACCATCTCCTGGATGACCTGACCGTCGCGGAGAACCTGGACCTCCCCCTCAGCTACCGGAACATGAAACCCGCCGAGCGGGCCTCGCTGGTGGCGGACACGCTGGACCGTTTCCATATCGTCGGCAAAAAGGACCTGTTCCCCGCCCAGCTGTCCGGGGGGCAGCAGCAGCTGGTGGCGGTGGCGCGCGCCGTGATCGGCCGCCCGCCCCTGCTCCTCGCCGACGAGCCGACCGGCAACCTGCATTCGGAGCAGGGCCGGGAGATCATGGAGCTGTTCACCCGGCTCAACCGCGCGGGGACGACCATCGTCCAGGTGACCCACTCCGAGGAGAACGCCCGCTACGGCTCGCGGGTCGTCCATCTCAAGGATGGCTGGCTGGTGGACCCGGGCTAGATTTCCGGCGCGCCATGCCGACTCCCGCTCCCCGCATCCTCGTCGCCGACGACCAGACCGACATCCTCCAGGCCCTGCGCCTTCTGTTGAAGGGAGAGGGCTTCGGGGTGGAGACCGTCTCCTCCCCTGGGGGTGTGCTCTCCGCGCTCGAGCGCGGGGACTATGATGTGCTCCTCATGGACCTCAACTACACCCGCGACACCACGTCGGGGATGGAGGGGTTCGACCTGCTCACCCGCATCCAGCTGCTGGACTCCTCGCTGCCGGTGGTGGTCATGACCGCCTATGGCAGCGTGGAAGGGGCCGTGGAAGCCATGCGCAGGGGCGCCCGGGACTATCTCGAGAAGCCGTGGGACAACACCCGGCTGGTGACGCTGCTCTCAACCCAGGTCGAGCTGGGTCGCGCCTTGCGGCAGAGCCAGCGGCTGGAAAACGAGAACCAGACACTGCGGCGTGAGGGGCTGCCGGATCTGGTGGCGGTCTCTCCGCTCATGCGGCAGGCCGCCCGCCTCATGGAGCGGGTGGCGCCGTCCGATGCCAACGTGCTGATCCTGGGCGAACACGGGGTGGGCAAGGAGATCGCGGCCCGCTGGATCCATGCGGCCAGCGCGCGGGCCAGCCGGCCCATGATCACCGTCAACATCGGCGGGCTGTCGGAGGGCGTGTTCGAGAGCGAGCTGTTTGGACACCTGCGCGGTGCGTTCACCGATGCCAAGACCGATCGGATGGGCCGCTTCGAACTGGCGGACGCGGGGACGCTCTTCCTGGACGAGATCGCCAACATCTCGCCGACCCAGCAGTCCAAGCTGCTGCGCGTGCTGAATACTGGGGAGCTGGAACGGGTGGGCTCCTCGAAGACCCGGACGGTCAACGTGCGGGTGCTCTCTGCCACCAACGTCGACCCGCGCGCCGAGGTCGCCGCGGGGCACTTCCGCGAGGATCTGCTCTATCGTCTCAACACCTTCGAGATCCTCATCCCCGCGCTGCGCGATCGGCGCGAGGACCTCCCGCTGCTGGCCGCCCTCTTTCTGGCCCGCCACGCCGGACGGTACCGGAAACCGCTGACCGGATTTCGCCCGGATGCGATGGAAGCCCTGCTCCGCTACGCCTGGCCGGGGAATGTGCGCGAGCTGGACCACACCCTCGAACGCGCGGTCCTCCTGGCCGACGGCGGGGAGATCCGGGTCGCCGACCTGGCGCTCTCCGTCCCGGGAGACGCGGCCGGCCGGCTGGACCAGTTGACCCTCGAAGAGGTGGAGAAGGTCCTCATCCAGAAAGCCCTGGCCCGGGCCGGCGGCAACGTTACCGAGGCGGCCAAGGGCCTGGGACTGAGCCGCAGCGCGATGTATCGGCGCCTGGAGCGGTACGGGCTGTAGCCGCCGACCCACCCGCCATGCTTTCCCACCCTCGCCGTATCCTGCTGCTGGCCCTGGGCGCCGCCCTGCCGGCGCTGGTGCTGGGGCTGGGGCTGGTCTGGTTCGGCGACTTCTCCGACAAGGTCCGCTGGACCGCCACCGTGGTGGTCGGTGGCGGGTTCCTCGTTGGGCTGGTGCTGCTTCACGAACGGGTGATCCGTCCGCTGCAGACCCTGTCCAACATGCTGGCCGCCCTCCGGGAGGGGGACTACTCCCTGCGGGCCCGCGGTGCCACTGTCAGCGATGACTCCCTGGGACTGGTCTACCTGGAAGCCAACGCCCTGGCGGATACCCTGCGCGGGCAGCGGTTGGGCGCACTGGAGGCGTCGACACTGCTGCGCACGGTGATGGCGGAGATCGACGCGGCGATCTTCGCCTTCGACAGCGACGGCACGCTTCGGCTGGTCAACCGCGCGGGGGAGCGGTTGCTGCGCCAGCCCGTCGGCCGGCTTCTGGGCCGGACGGCCGAGGTGCTCGGTCTGGCGGACTGCCTCGGGGGGGCCTCGCCGCGGGTGCTCGCGCGGGAGGGGGCACAGGGGGGACGCTGGGAACTGCGGCGCGGGACGTTTCGCCAGGATGGGCGGGTGCACCAGCTGGTGGTGCTCACCGATGTGAGCCGCGCCTTGCAGGCGGAGGAGCGCCAGGCCTGGCGGCGCCTGATCCGGGTGCTGTCCCACGAGATCAACAACTCGCTGGCACCCATCCGGTCGCTCGCCGGCAGTCTGCGGACCATCGTGAACCGCGATCCCCGCGGGACGGAGGCCACGGTCGACCTCTGCCAGGGGCTGGATATCATAGCGCAACGGTCCGAGTCGCTGGGCCGGTTCATGTCGGCGTACGCTCGGCTGGCTCGGCTGCCACGGCCGGTGCCAGGACCCGTGCCGGTGGGAGCGTGGGCGGCACGGGTCGCGGCGCTCGAGCAACGCCTGGCCGTGGCCATCGAGCCCGGCCCGTCGGTGGTGCTCCAGGCCGATGCCGACCAGCTGGACCAGCTGCTCATCAACCTGGTCCGAAACGCCGTGGATGCCGTACAGGAGACCGCCGGTACGGTCTCTATCACCTGGGCGCGGCGCGGCACCGGCGTGGAACTGGTGGTCGAGGACGACGGTCCCGGCTGGGCGGAGAAGGCCAATCTCTTTGTCCCGTTCTATACGACCAAGCCGGGCGGCTCCGGCATCGGGCTGGCACTGTCCCGGCAGATTGCCGAGGAGCACGGCGGATTCCTGCGGCTGGAGAACAGAGAGGAACACAGCGGGTGCCGCGCCATTCTCTGGCTGCCGGAGGTCGCGGAACCCTGAGTGGCTGGAGTTTGACACCCCTCCTACTGGCCCATAGCTTGACAGTATCACGTCACCCGAAATCGCCTAGTGCCCGACCAGTTTCTCCCCGACCGCACCTTGCGGGTCCGGTGGCGCGCCGCCCTGCGTGCCGCCCGAGTCATCGTCAGCGCCCTCCTGCTGGTCACCTGTTCCAGCGATAACGCCGTCGCCCCCCGGATCCCGGTCCGGACGGAAATGGATCTGGCCGGACTGTTCCGGGCCGGCGGGCAGATTCCCATCCCGGTGGACCAGGTGCTGGTCGAGCTGCGCCGCTTCAGCGATTCGAGCGTGGCATTCTCCCGCCTGTTCTCCGCCGCCCAGTTCTCTCAGCGCCAGGACAGCCTGATCATCCGCGTCGATCTGGACCTGCGGGCGACGACGGAGCAGTTCTATCTGTATGCCGAGGCGCGGGGCAGCGGGGTGGTGTATTACACGGTGCGGAGCACGGTGACGGCCAGCGCCGGTGCCACCAGTTCCACCAGTCCGCTGACACCGACCTACGTCGGTCCCGGCAACGCCGCCGACAGCGTCCTGCTGGCCGTCGTGCCCGGATCGGTGACCGCGGGGGACAGCGCGCTGGTCACCGCGGTCGTGTACGACAACGACGCGGTGCTGCCCGGGGTCCCTGTGGGCATCCTCAGCTCGGACACCACGCTGGTGCGGCCCCGTGCGCTGGGGCTGAACCAGGCCTGGCTGGTGACCCCGGCCACCGGCAGCGGCAGCGTGATGGTGACGGCGCTGACGCCCACCGGCCTGACCGCCATCGGCACGCTGTCCTGGTCACCGACACCGGCCATCAACTCGGTGACGGTCGCCCCCCAGACCCCCTCGCTGCAGGTCAGCCAGACCCTGCAACTCAGCACTACGGTGCTGGACGTCAACGACAACATCGTGACCGGCCTGCCGGAGGCGTGGGTGTCGAGCGCGCCAGCGTTCGCGGCGGTCACTCCGACCGGCGGGCTGGTCACGGCCGTCGCGGTCGGCTCCGCGACGATCACGGCCACGGTCGGCGGTGTGAGTGGCTCCACGGTGGTGACCGTGGTGCCCGCCAGCGGTCCGGCCAGCGTGGCGGCGCAGAGCGCCACTACCCAGAGCATCACGGTCAATCAGTTGGTCACGGCGCCGCCCTCGGTCATCGTCCGGGACGCGTCCAACCAGCCGCTGGCCAGCGTGCCGGTCACCTTTGCGGTCACGGTCGGCGGCGGCGCGCTGACCGGGGCCTCGCCGACCACCAATGCGAGCGGGATTGCCACGGTGGGCAGCTGGCGCGCGGGGCAGACCGTCGGGGCCAACAGCGTCACGGCGACGGTGGCCGCGCTCACTCCCGTTGTCTTCACTGCGACGGGCACCGCGACCGCGGCAGATGCCGTGGTGCTGATCTCCGGCAACAACCAGACAGCCCCGGCCAGCACGCCGCTCGCGTTGCCGCTGGTGGTCGAGGTGCGCGACTCCTTTGCCAACGTCGTGGCCGGGGCCACGGTGGCCTGGAGCACGGCCTCGGGTGGCTCGCTGACGCCGGCCAGCTCGGTCACCGCCGTCAACGGCCAGACCCAGTCGCTCTGGACCCTCGGTGGTGTCCTGGCCAGTCAGAGTGCCCTTGCCACCGTCGGCTCGCTGGCGCCTGCGACCTTCCTGGCGACCGCCACCTTCGGACCGCCGGCCATCAGCCTGGCGTTTGTGGGGCTGTCGGACGTTGGGGTGGGCAAGTCCGCTACGGTGCGGGCCAGCATCCCCACCCCCGCTCCGGCCGGTGGTGTGGCGGTCACCCTCACCAGTGACCTGCCGGGCACGGCGCAGGTGGTCCCGCCGGTCATCATGACGATCCCGCAGGGCGGCACCACCGCGGACTTCACCGTCAACGGCGTGACCCTGGGCTCGACCACCCTGCGGGGCGATGCCACCGGGTTTGTGCAGGGCACCCTGCCGATCTCTGTGCTGGACCGGTCGATCAGCGTGCCGGGCGCCCTCAATGTGCCGTTCGCCGGGACCCAGTCCTTGCCGATCACCCTCGGCAGCGCCGCGCCGGCCGGCGGCGTGGTGATTACCGTCATCAGCGACAACCCCGCGGCTGTGGGTATCGTGACCCCGACCGTGACGATCCCCGGCGGTTCCACCAGCGCCAACGCGACGGTGAGCGGCGTGCTGCCGGGCACGGCCAATGTGACGGTGGACAACCCTTCGTATTCGTCCGATGTCTCGGTGGTCACCACCTCGGCATCGCTCAATGTGGTGCAGACGTTCGTCACCCTGAACGCCAGCTTCCCCATCAGCATCGACGTGCAGTTCGAGAGTCAGGGGATCCCGATTGCCGCCCCGGTGGGCGGAGTGCCGGTGACCCTCACGGCCCGCAACGCCGCGTGCGTCAACACCCTGCCGGCAACCATCCCGGCGGGTCAGGTCATCACCACCAGTTCGCTGAGCGCCGGTACGGCCCCGCTGCCGTGCACGACGTACGTGGTCGCCAGCGCGGCGAACATTGCGCTCGACAGCGTGAACGTGACCGTCAACCCGGTGCCGGGGATCAGCATCACCGCCAGCGGCACGATCGGTTCCGGGCTGCAGGTCGGTCACAGCGGCAGTCTCGGCGCCTCGAACCACGGGGGGGTGACGGTCCGGATCACCAGCGCCGATCCCGCGGTCGTGCTGGTGTCGCCCAACGCCACCACGCCCGGCACCGCGTTCATCGACATTCCGGTCGTGGCGGGAGGCAGCTTCTTCAGCTACACGGTGCAGGCGGTGGAGGGACAGACCGGCACGGCGGCCCTGACGGCGACCGCACCCGGCTTCACGAATGGGACCGGGAACATCACCGCGGTCACGCCCGCGGTGGACATCATCTTCCTCCCGACGTCCACCACGTCCTTCTCGCCCAACAGCGGCTTCCAGATTCGACTCGGCATTCCGAATGCCGGCAATACCTTCATGGCCCAGGAGCAGGCGGTGCGGGCGGGCGCCCCGAACCTGGTCGGGACCATCGTGAATGACTCCGCTGCCGTGGCGCAGCTGGTCACCACGGCGGTGACTGGGCAATCGGTCACCGTCCCGGTGGTGGCCACCCAGGCCCGCTCGCCGAGCTCCGTGGGAACGGGAGGCGTGGAGTTTGATCCGATCGCGGCCGGCGCCACCACGGTCAGCGCCACGATCCCCGGCTTCATCCAGCTGCCCACGGCCATCGTGAACGTGACCGTCACGGCGCCGGTGATCACGCTGAATGGTACCAACGCGGTGGGGAGCGGGCTTCAGAGCGGCGCCAATGGCTCCCTCGGTGCGAGCAACCATGGTGGCACCACGGTGCGGATCACCAGTTCCGATCCCAGCGTGGCGCTGCTGTCCGTGAATGCCAGCACGCCGGGCACGGCATTCGTTGATATCCCGATGCTCAACGGCAGCACGTTCTTCAGTTACGTGGTTCAGGGTGTCGAGGGGCAGACCGGCACGCCGGATCTGGTGGCCACTGCGCCGGGCTTCGTGCCCGATACCATCGTGGCCACGGTCACGGCCCCCGCGCTGGACGTGATCTTCTTCCCCAGCACCACGACCTCGCTCTCGCCCAACTCCGCCTTCCAGGTGCGGGTCGGGGTTCCGAACGCCGGCAACACCTTCATGGCGATCGAACAGGCGCTCCGCCCAGGCAGCCCGGGGGTGACGGCCACGGTCAGCAATGCCCAGCCATTGGTGGGGCAGCTGGTCACCACTGCGGTCACCGGGCAGGTTGTGACGGTGCCGATCGTGGCCGGCCAGGCTCGCTCGCCCAGCGGGGTGGCCTCCGGCGGGGTGGAATACGATCCGCTGGCTCCGGGCACGGATGCGGTATCGGCCACCATTCCGGGGTTCATTGCCCTGCCGTCCGCCACTCAGCCCACCACCGTCACCGGCGCCGGCATCAGCCTGAACCAGCCGAACACGCTCGGCAGCGGCCTGCAGGTCGGAGCCAGCGGCTCCCTCGGCGCGAGCAACCATGGCGGGGTGACGGTCCGGATCACCAGCGCCGACCCGGCCACGGTGCTGGTGGCCCCCAACTCGACGACGGCGGGCACGGCCTTCATCGACATCCCGATGGCCAACGGCAGCACCTTCTTCAGCTACGTGGTCATGGGCCTCGAAGGTCAGACGGGCACCGTCACCCTGACGGCCGCGGCGCCCGGGTTCAGCAACGGCACCACCACGGCCGATGTGGCGGCCCCGGCCATCGACATCATCTTCCTGTCGCTGTCCCAGACCACGTTCTCGCCCAACAATACGTTCCAGGTGCGGATCGGCGTCCCCAACGCCGGCAATACCTTCATGGCCATTGAGGAGGCGATCCGTTTCGGCGGGACGCCGCTCGCGGTCACCCTCACCAGTGCGACCCCTGCGGTGGGCGCGCTGGTGACCCAGGCCGGCAGCGGCGCCTCGGGGTCCGTCACCATCGTGCCAGGCCAGGCCCGTTCCCCCGGCTCCCTGGGCACCGGTGGCATCGAGTTCGACCCGATCCTGGGCGGCACCACGACCGTGTCGGCGCTGGCACCCCCGTACTTCTCCCTGCCGACCGCGTCGCAGACGGTGACCGTGAGCGCTCCGGGGATTTCACTCTCCAGCACCACGGTTGGGGGCGGGCTCCAGACCGGTATCAGCGGGTCCCTTGGGGCCTCCAACCATGGCGGCGTCACGGTGCGGATCACCAGTTCCGATCCCAGCATCGCGCTGGTGTCGCCCAACGCGGGCACCGCGGGAACGGCGTTCATCGATATTGCCGTGGCCAATGGCGGCCAGTTCTTCAGCTATGTGGTCCAGGGGGTGGAGGGCCAGACCGGCGTGCCGGCCATCACCGCCAGCGCGCCCGGGTTCACCGACGGCAGCGCCACGGCGACGGTCGTGGCCCCGGCAGTGGACGTGATCTTCCTCCCCACCAGCACGACCACGCTCGCACCGCCGGCCGGCTTCCAGGTCCGGCTCGGGATCCCGAACGCCACCAATCAGTTCATGGCGGTGGAGCAGGGGCTTCGGGCGGGCGGGAACGTGGCCACGGCGACGGTGACCAACAGCAACGCGAGCGTGGCGGACCTGCAGTTCCAGGGCGGGCCGGCGCAGAGTGGCACGGTGAGCATCGCACTCCAGGCCGCCCGGTCGCCGGGCGGCGCCATCAACGGGGGCGTCGAGTTCCTGCCGGTGGGGGCCGGCAATACAACGGTGAGCGTCACCGTGCCTGGCTTCATCACGCTGCCCACCGCCAGTCAGACCGTCGCGGTGGCGGTGCCCGGGATTTCGGTCAACCCCGTGACGGTGGGCGCCGGCCTCCAGGTCGGGGCGTTCGCGAGCCTGGGTGCGAGCAACCATGGCGGCGTCACCGTTCGGGTCACCAGTAGTGATCCCGCGCTCTACCTGGTGGCGCCCAACGCTACGACCGCCGGGGCAGCCTTCGTGGACATTGCGCTGCCCAACGGCAGCACCTTCATCAGCTACGTGGTCCTGGGGCTTGAAGGGACCACCGGCACCGCTGCCGTGACGCTGTCGGCCCCAGGTTTCACCAACGGGAGCGTCAGCCACACTGTGGTGCAGCCGTCCGCAGACGTCATCTTCCTGCCGAGTACCATTGCGGTTGGTGGGGCCAACGTTCCGTTCCAGATTCGGATCGGCATCCCGGATGCACTGGGGAACAACATGTCGCAGGAGCAGGCGCTGCGCTTCGGCGCCACCACCGCCGTGGCGACGGTGACCTCGGGCACGCCGGCCGTGGCCGCGCTGGTCACCTCGCTGGGCTCCGGCCCGAGCGCCTCGGTCTCGATCGCCGCAGGACTGGCTCGTTCGCCCGGCACCGTGGCGACCGGCGGTGTCGAGTTCGATCCGCTGACGGTCGGGACAACGCCGGTGAGCGTCACCCTTCCCGGCTTCCGGGTGATCGCCGCCTCGACCTTCACCGTCACCGTCCAGTAGGCCCGCGGTGCCCTGCCCGCGGGTTCGTCGCGGAGAATGAGCTTTGTGGCACAGAGTACTTGACAGAAACCGACGGCGGTCCTATCCTGAACCCATGCCCGAACCCCGCCGCACCGAGCCGCGCCAGCCCAGCCCTGATATCCCGCTCCACGACCGGGCCGCGGAAAACATCCGCTTCATCCGGGACACCATGGAACGGGCCGGCCAGTTCACCGCCGTGCCGGGCTGGGGCGGTGTCCTGATGGGAGCCACGGCGCTGGCGGCGGCCGCGCTGGCGGCGGGGCAACCATCGGTGGATCGGTGGCTGCTCACCTGGTTCGCCGAGGGCTGGCTGGCATTCGCTATCGGCGGGGTGGCCATGGTGAGAAAGGCCGCCCGACTCGAGACCCCCCTCACCGGCAAGCCCGGCCGCCGGTTCCTGCTCGCCTACGCCCCGCCGATCCTGGTTGGCGCCGTGCTGACCCTGGCGCTTTACCGGTCCGGATCCATGGCGCTGCTCCCCGCGGTGTGGCTGCTCTGTTACGGCGCCGGGGTCATGGCGGGTGGGGCGCTGTCGGTGCCGGTGGTCCCGGTCATGGGGGGCTGCTTCATGGCGCTGGGCGTGGCAGCATTGTTCGCCCCTCCCAGCGCGGGCGACTGGCTGCTGGCGGCCGGGTTCGGGGGCGCCCACATCGGGTTTGGGATCTATATCGCGAGGAGGCATGGTGGCTAGATCGAATGCCGCCCGCAAAGCGGGCCAGGGCGGAGGGGAGGCGGCGCGGCTCACGGCCCATCCGGGCGGGCGGTCCCCGCTGGCCCCGGAACTGGATCGGCTCATCCACGAACGGCTCCGGCTGGCCATCCTGAGCGCCTTGGCGGTGAACGACACGCTCAGCTTCAACGAGCTGAAGTCGCTGCTCGAAACCACCGACGGCAACCTCAGCGTGCATGCCAGGAAGCTGGAAGAAGCCCGCTACGTCGCCTGCACCAAGTCGTTCGCCAACCGCATCCCCCGCACCGAATACCGGCTCACCGGGACGGGGCGGAAGGCGCTGGAACGCTATCTCGATCACATGGAAGCCCTGATCCGGGCGGCGCGGGGCTGACCATGTCCGAGCCTGCCGCCGGGCGGCTGCTGGCCGCCAACTTTGCAAATCAAAGCACTTCACGCGCCCGGCCGTTCCCCCGGCTGGGCCCCGCGCTGCTGACCCTCGGCATCGCCGGCGATTGGCTCCTCCGGGGGGATGGCGCCGGGCTCAACGTCGCGCTGTGGGTGGCCGGCGTCGTGTGCACCTGGCACTGGATCCGCTCCCACGCGGAGGTCCGCCCGGGAGAACTGGAACGGGCCCTGCTCACCGCGGCGCTGTGCCTGGCCGGCGGGTGGCTCTGGCGCGAGAACCCCATGCTGCGGTTTCTGGACAGCGTGGCGCTGCTGCTGATCTTTGCCCTGTTGCCGCTCGCCGCCGCCCCGGAGGCGGTCGGATTCGTCCGGCTGTCCGCCGCCCGGATGATGCGCGCCGCGCTCCGACTGGCCCGGCGTGGGGTCGTGGGGTGGATCCCCACCCTCCTGGGGCCGCGGCCCGCCATGTCACCGGGCCGGGCCTCGGTGCTGGAGGCCGTGGCCCGGGGCAGCCTCCTCGCCGTGCCCTGCCTGCTGGTGTTTGGATCGTTGCTCGGCTCGGCGGATCAGGTGTTCGGCGATTTTCTGGTCGGACTGGTGCAGGTCGACCTCTCCGGCCAGCTGAACCACGCGGTGCCGGTCCTGGGCGCCACCTGGGTGGCGGCCGCCCTGCTGCTGGGGACCCGCCCCAGCGAGGCGGCCGCGGTGTTGGACGTGCGGCCAGCACGGGGCCCGACCCTCGGCGCCATCGAGATCGCGATGACACTGGGGCTCCTGGACCTCCTCTTCGCGGCGTTTGTCGCCTTTCAGCTTCCCTACTTGTTCGGCGGGATGGCGTGGGTCGAGCGCACGGCCGGGGTCACCCTGGCGGAGTACGCCCGGCGGGGGTTCTTCGAGCTGGTTGTGGTGTCCGCGCTGGTGGTGCCGCTCCTGCTGGTCGTCGAATCCCGCGTAAGCGCGGCCTCCGGTGCGCCGCGCCGGCTGTTCCGGTCCCTGGCCGGAATCAAGATCGGGCTCCTGCTGGTGATCATCGCCTCGGCGCTGCACCGGATGGTGATCTATCAGGGCCAATTCGGCCTGACCGAGGACCGCGTCTTTGCCACGGCGTTCATCGGCGGGATCGCGGTGACCTGCTGCTGGTTTGGCGCCACCGCGCTCCGTGGCGCGCCGATGCGGTTCGCTCCGGGAGCGTTGCTGGGCTGGGGCATCTGGCTGGCACTGCTGCACGCCATGAACCCCGAGCAACTGATCGTCCGGGCCAACGCCGACCGCGCCGCGATGGGCCGGCCGCTGGATGTGGCCTACCTGGGGCGGCTCAGCGCCGACGCCGTGCCGGCGCTGGTGGCCGCGCTGCCCCGCCTGAGTCCGGCGGACCGGGAACAGCTCGCCCGCCAGCTGGCCGGGCGCGCCGACCTCCGAGCTACCGATCTCCGCGGCTGGAGCCTGGCGCGTTCCCGTGCCGCGCAGGCCGTTGCCGGCCTGTCCACACCACTCATCACCGAGGCCCGTCGATGAACCCGTCCAATGTCTCCGTCCTGCTGTCCGTGCTCGCCTTCCTGGGAACGATCGCTTTGGTCGGTTTGCTCGCGGTGCTGGCCCTCTGGTGGGCGGCGCGGGGCGACGGGCGGCGCGCCCGGCTGGCCGCCATGGGGGCGTTGGGGGCAGGAATCGCCTACGCCGCGGTCCTCGCGGTCGCCTCCCTGACCAGCCGGGAACAGCTGATTCCGGCCGGCGGCGAGAAGTATTTCTGCGAGCTGGATTGTCACCTGGCGTACAAGGTGGTGGCGGTGGCTCCCGCTTTGGACCAGGCGGGCGACAGCCGACTGTGGGCGGTCACGGTCCAGACCCGATTCGACGAGACCACGATCTCGGAGCGGCGCCCCAGGGACGCGCCGCTCACCCCATCCCCCCGCCAGATCCGCCTGCGTGCCGGGACCGGGAGCCGGGTCCCCGCGCTGACGCCCGCCGAGGTCGCTGCGGCCGGGATCGCCGATACTGGCACCCCGATTGACCAGGCGCTCCGGCCGGCGGAGTCGTACCGCACCACGGTGTGGTTCCGGTTGCCGGCCGGCGAGTCCCCCACGGTGCTCCTGCTCGAGGATGATGTCGAGGTCAGCCGCGTCCTCATCGGCAACGAGCGCAGCCCGATGCACGCCAAGGTCGTCCTGGCGCTGCCGGGGCCGGCGGTCGTCGGGTGAGCCTGGGTCTGCTGGGCCTGTTCGCCGCGGCGATCTGCGCGGTCTCGGCCGGATGTGTCCAAATGGCGGGTCCGGGCATCACCGTGTTGCCCCGCCCGCACGGTGCGGTATACACTCCGGGGCAATCTCTAGACTCTGGAGACGACGATGGCTGTATGGAAGCTGATGGCCCGTGCCGCTGGGCTGGGCCTGCTCACCCTTACAAGTGCCGCCTGTCCCGCGGGCGGCCAGACGGGGGACCCCAGGGTGCAAGCGCTGGCACAGGATGAATTCCGGGTGGAGGGAACTGTGCGCAAGGCCGAGGTCGGGTTCAACTGCTGGCGGCTTGAAGCGAAGGACGGGGCCTCTTACGAACTCCGGCCTGAGCAGGCCCCGGCGGAACTGCTGACCGCCGACAAGGCCGTGACGCTCGTTCTCAAGAAGCGGACGGATCTCATGAGCACCTGCATGGTGGGGCAGATCGTGGATGTCGTCCGGGTGGAGCCATGAGGTCCGGCGGCGCCGCCCGGAGGGTAATCCGAACCCATGCCAGGGCCTGACCGGGGGTCGCCGCTGCTGAAACGCTCTGCAAGCAGGCTGAATCGCTGATGTCCTCCCGTCCGCTTTCCCGCCGCCGGCTGCTGCTCCTTGCCGGCGGCGCCCTTGCGGGTGGTGCCGGGCTCGGCGCCGACGCCTTTGCGTGGGCGCCGCGCCGGGTACAGGTCTCGTCGCACGATGTCGTGATCCCCGGGCTGCCCGCGGAATTGCGCGGGCTGAGGCTCGCCCAGTTGAGCGACATTCACCTGTATGAGGGTCTGCATCCGGCGGCCCAGCGCGCCATGGAGATGGTCAGCGAGCTGCAGCCGGATCTCACCGTGATCATCGGGGATCTCGTCGAGCATCCCAGGCTGGTCGAGTCCCTGGGACCGTTTTTCCGAGCCTGCCGGGGCAGGCTGGGGACGGTGGTGACGCTGGGCAACTGGGAGTATCAGGCAGGGGTGGATCCATCGGCACTGCGTCGGGTGGCCGAGGCGAGCGGGGCCCAGCTGCTGGTCAACCAGGCACTCCGGGTCACCGTGGGGACGCAGGAGCTCGCCATCGTGGGCCTGGACGACCCTCGGGCCGGCGTCCCGGATCCCGGGGCAGCGCTCCGAGATCTGCCCACCGGTATTCCAGCCATCTGGGCCTTCCATGCACCGGGCTACGCCGACCTGCTCCTGCGGCAATCTTATCCCCGGCCGATGCTGGCGCTGGCCGGCCATACCCACGGCGGCCAGATCCGGCCGCCCTTCCTGCCGGCGATCACGCCGCCCGCGTCGGGCCGGTTCGTGGCGGGGTGGTATCGGGACACCTTCGCGCCGTTTTATGTCTCGCGGGGCATCGGGACCAGCGGCATCCGAGCCCGGTTTCGGTGCCCGCCGGAGGTGGGGGTGTTCACCCTGCGGGACGCCTAGCCCGCCATCGCTGTCGTCCGGTCAGTCGGCTTTCTCCTTGAGTTCCCTGAGCGCCCGTCCCGCATCTTCCCCCGCCCGCGTTCCCTGATACTTCGCCGCGAAGCGTGCCAGCTCGGTCATCAGGCGTCCGCGCTGGCCGGTGCTGCGGTACAGCTCGATGAGCATGTTGGTGGCCATGATCTCCTGCTTCGGGGTCGGCTGACCGGACCGCACCTCGAGATAGAGCCGCTCGGCCGCCGCCGAATCCTTCAGGTGCTGATGCATGACCGCCGCGAGCTTGATCCGGGCGGCGTGATCGTCCGGAAACTCGAGCAGGTGCGCCCGGAATGCCTCGGCGGCCTCCGGGTAGAACCCCCGCGCCACCAGCGATTCCTGGGATGAGTGCTGCCGCTCGGGCGGGAGATTGCCGGCGCCGTACAGCACCTGGGTCAGGCCCCGCGATGCGCCGCCGATCAATTGCCACATCAAGAATATGATCAGCGCGGTGATCGGCAGGTTGAAGATCAGCAGCACGAGAAACAGGCCGGGGCCAATCCGTCCCTTGGCCAGCAGCCCGAAATCCAGGAGGCTGAGCAGGAACACCGCAGGGATGCCGAGCAGCAGGATGAACTTGATCCGCTGCGCGCGCTCGGCGGCATCCACCGACGACAGGGGCCCCTTGCTCACGGAGCGATCCGTCCCAGATCCGCGAGCAGCGCCTCGGCGGAGATGGGCCGCCCGAGGAAGCGCTCCAGGACCTCGCGGGCGGGGACGCTGCGTCCCTGCCGGTAGAGTGCGGCGGTCAGCGTGGCATACAGGGCCGGATTATCCCGGGTGAACCCCCCGTTCAAGGCTGTCAGCCGGGCCCGGATATCGGCGGCAATGAACGCCCCGAGGGCGTAGTTGAGCAGATACCCCGGGGCGTCGATCAGCTGTCCTCGCATGGCCCACCAGGACCATTCAGCATGTGGCCGGATGCCGAGGTAGCGCTGGGCCAGATCGCTCCAGAGCTGGTTCGGATCGGTGGCAGGATTCCGGTAGACCCGCAGTTCGAACAGCGACCAGGTCATGTCGAAGGCGATGGCGGAGTACTTGGCCCTGAGTCCGGTCGCCAGCGGCACGCTGCCGGCCAGGAACCGCTGCTGCCACTGCGGCTCATACAGTTCGAGGGCCGGGACATCCGCCAGTGCCTCCGTATAGGTGTCGTTGTCAGGCCAGTCGAGCAGGGCGGGGCGGGTGCGAATGCCGGCGATGTGAATCGCATGCCCGGTCTCGTGCAGCAGCTCCGCGAGGTTGTCGAGTCCCCCCCCCAGGTAGCTGGTGAACACCCACGGCTCGACCGGGTGGCGGCCCCCGAAGCTGGTGTAGGCGACGGGATACTTGCCGGGCCGCGCTTCCAGGTCGTAGCGGATGTTCAGCTCCGCCGGGCTGGCGCCGATCGACGCGAAGTAGGCCGCGTTCACCCGTGCGAGGGAGGCCAGGTCGGGCAGCCGCGGACTCAGCCGGCGGCTGGCCTCGCCGGTCAGGTAGTACCAGTCCCACGGCTCCACCAGGGTATCGGGAAGCAGCCGGCGGTACCTGGTCAGCGCGCCCTCCAGCCATTCCTCGAACGCGGCCGTCGTGACCCCGAAGGCCGGAGCCTTCCGTTCGATGGGGGAGAGGCTGTCGCCCCAGGCCGCGGCATACGCCTGCCGCATGGCGCGGAATGGACTGTCCGGCCTGTTGTCGCCGTTGATGCTCCGCCAGATCGGGCCGAGCGCCAGAAACAACCGCTGGCGCCGGTCGCGCTCCTCGACCTGGGAGAGGAGGCCGAGGATGGTCAGGCGGTTGAGGGTGTCGCCGTCCACCACGATCTGCCCCGCCGCGCGTTCGAAGCAGGCCATCGTCTCGGCACTGAACCGTTCCAGGGCGGCCGGCGTGGTGGTGGCGAGCCCGGCGCGAACCGCCGGGCACCCGGCGTTTCCGCCCGCCGTATCGTGTGCGGACCCCTCGGCATCCCAGACCTGCCGCATCACCCGGAATGCCAGCGAGTCGCTTGGACTCTTTGGTGGGCCGGAGGCAGCGAGCGACCGGGAGAGCGCGTCGCGGCTGAGGCGCTCCCGCTCCCGGGCGGCAGCTACCGGGACGCCATCGGGCGTGGCGGCGGTGCCCAGTGCCTCGAGGAGGTGCATGCGATCTGCGTCGTGCCGCCAGGCGAGGTAGCGCTGCTCGACGTCGGTCATGGGTACCGGCGGTCGCCCCGCACCCGGAGCGCCGGCCCCGCAGCTCAGGAGCAGGCCGAGGAGCCCTGCCTGGACCAGGCGGACAGCGGCAACGGCGGGCCAGGGCCGGAGCGAGCGTCCTCCTCGTCCAGCGTGTCGCCCTCGTAGAGGCGACCGTTCTTCATCACGTACCGGATGGTGTTGCTGTTGTGGATGTCGTCGAGCGGGTTCTGACCGAGCACTCATGACGAATCCTTCCGTGGTGGTGCTGGGGGGTTATTCGGATGCCAGGTTGAAGGCGGTGCGGAATGCCCGGAAGACCTCCCGGAAATCGCTGTCCTCGTAGGCCACGGTCCGGGGACCCGTGCGTTCGAGTCCTGGCGCCATGGCGGCAAGGTCGGCGTGGCCGGTGGTGTGGAAGTCCACCTCGAGGCGGATCGGCGAGCCCAGGTCCAGCGGCTTCGGCTTGCGATGTGTGGCCGCCTCCACGGTCTCGCGCATGGCAGAACGGATCATCTCGCAGGCCACCGCCGGGGCCAGGGACTGGGCGGCGGTCCGGCTGAGCGACTCCTTCACCGTGACGGTCCGGATCGTCTCGCCCAGCAGCGCACGAGCTTCGGCCGCGAGCGCCTGATCGCCGCTGACCAGCGCCACGCCCGTGCCGAAGGCGCCCGCCAGCGCGGCGTTGAGGCCGAGTTCTCCGACGGAACGGCCGTTGAGGCGGACATCGAGAATGGTGGAGGTGTAGGTGTGGTCCAGGACGGCGTTGGCCGTGCCGGCCTTGGCATGGTAGCCGATGCAGGCCGCCAGGTCCCAGTCGAGGTCAATCCCTTCCATCATGGACCAGGTCTTGGGGGCGCCGGAGACCAGCGCCGCGCCGGGGTGCAGCTCCTCGGCGAGGAGGTTCCGCATGCTCCAGTGGCTGTCGTTGACCAGGATGCGCGTGGCCCCGCCCGCCAGGGCCCCTTCGATGGCGGCGTTGGCCTCCTGGGTCATCAGCCGGCGGAAGCGCCCGTATTCCGCGGCGCAGCGGGGATCCACCGGGTTGGTCTGATCCTCGTGAACCACGCCGGCAATGCCTTCCATGTCGACGGAGAGATAGACGTGCATGGGCGGTAATCGCAGGGATGAGTGTGGGCGGGAGCGCTCGAGTCAGCGTGCGGGACGGCTTGGCGCAGCGGTGGGCAGCACCGAGATATTCTGGCGGGGCATGGCGGGTAAGGTAGCGGTCCCGCCGACCCGCCGTCAGACTCAGGCCGGGGTCGTGCGGGGAGCCACTTGGGGCTTCCGCTCCGCCAGGAGGGTGGGGATCAGCCGTTCTAGGCGCCTGAAGGTCGGTTCCAGTTCCAGCGGCTTGACCAGGTAGTCGGAGATCTTGAGCTCCACCAGTTTGAGGACCAGGTCACGGTCCTTGGCGGAGGAGATGGCAATGACCGGCAGGTCGGCGAACTCGGGGTTGGCACGCAGCCGTTCCAGGAACGTGACTCCGTCCATTTTGGGCATGAAGATATCGAAGAACACGATGGCGGGACGTTCCCGCTCCACCGTGGCCAGCCCCTCCTCGCCGTCGGCCGCCTCGAGCACACTGTGCGGAAAGAAGCGGGTCAGCAACCGCTTCAGGAGCAGCCGCACCATGGGCTCGTCTTCGATGATCAGTGCTTTCATGGCATGATTATCGGCCGGTCAGCGCGCCGGCATGAGTCGTCGGACCTCGGCCATGAGTTCGGCCAGGTCGTAGGGCTTGGGGAGGTAGGCATCGGGCCGGGCCGCGTCAGGCGGCGGGGTGCTGTCCTCCTTGGTGTAGCCGCTGGTGAGGATCACGGGCAGCCGTGGGTCCCGCCGCTTGAGTTCCGCCAGGACATCCCAGCCCGACATTCCCGGCATCTTGACGTCCAGCACTACCAGGTCGGCCCGGCCCTCCGCCTGCCCGTGCAGTCGCAGCGCCTCGATCCCGTTGTGGGCCTCGACGACGGTGTAGCCGCAGAGTCCCAGGGCCTGACGCAACGGCCGGCGGACGGCGGCTTCGTCGTCCACGAGCAGGATGCTGCCGGTCCCGCTCCCGGGCTCGAGGCTGAGGGCGGGCGGGGCCCCGAGCGGCGCCTCCTGGGTGCGGGGCAGGTACAGCTGAAAGACCGAGCCGGCTCCGACGGCACTCTCCACCGTGATGCCCGCCTCATGCTGTTGCAGGACGGCATAGGCGGTGGCCAGTCCGAGTCCCGAGCCGCGGCCCGCATCCTTGGTAGTGAAGAACGGTTCGAAGATCCGCGGCAGGATGTCGGCCGGGATGCCGACGCCGGTATCGCGCACCTCGATCCGGACGAACTCGCGCCCGGCCACCGTGGCTGGGGCGGTTCCCCCCCAGGCGCCCGCGGCCACCCGGGTCGTGGACAAAGTGAGCACCCCGCCGCCGGCCATGGCGTCGATGGCATTGGCGCCCAGGCTCACGATCAGGTCGGTGAGCTGCTCCGGGTCGGCCAGGATGTTCCAGTCTCCGTGATCCGGGCGGGTGACCAGGGAGATCCGGGGGTCGAGTTCGCTGCCCAGCACGTGGGCGGCGTCCTGGATCGGCTGGCCGGGATCCAGGGCGCGGCGGACGCCCTGGGACGGCCGCGCGAAGTTGAGCAGGCGGCGGACCAGCCTGGCGGCTCCCCGGGTGGCTTCCTTGGCCTCGATCAGCTCTCGCGGTGGGGCGCGGTCCTGGGAGACGATGCGCAGCCGCGCGGCCTCGATGCTGCCGCTGATCGCCGCGAGCGAGTTGTTGAAATCGTTGGCGATGCCGGCGGCCAGGGTGGCCACGGCCGCCATCTTGGCCGATTCGCGGCGCTGCACGCTGTGGAACTCCCGCCGGTTGCTTTCCTGGACCAGCAGCACCCACCGCCCGGGCGCCCCCGGCCCGCTGAGTGGCGCGACCCCAACCTCACAACTGAACTCGGTGCCGTCGGGGTAGCGACCCCGGCACCCCGGCAACTGGTCTGCGTCGCGCCCCCGGCGCTCGCGCAGCCAGCTCGCAAACGTTTGCCCGGCCGCGTGTCCCTCCAGCGGTGCCAGCAGCCGATCGACCGAGCCGCCCCGCAACGCCTCGCCCGGGCGGGCGAAGATGCGTTCGGCGGCCGGGTTGGCGTCGCGGACGATGCCGAGCAGGTCGAGCACCAGGATCGCGTCGGGCAGGGCCGCGAGCACCAGACGATCGGCGCTCGACGGGGCGGACGAGTCGATGAAGGGCATTGGAAATGGGGTCAGGCGCGGCTCGGGGATCATGGTCGGAGAGGTGCCGTCAGGCCGAAGCACGCCGGTCGGGCAGGGCCAATGGGGGGCAGAGGGCATCCAGGGCGTGGACCAGCTCCGGCAATCCATACGGCTTCTGCAGCGCCGGGCACCCGCACTCGGCCAGGAACAGCCGGGTCTCTTCCCGCTGCATGTCGCCGCTGGTGAAGACCACGCGGTGGAGCATGGCGGGGTGATTCCGTCCCAGAAAGGCGAAAAACTCCTCACCGGAGAGTCCGGGCATCCGCAGGTCGGTGACGATCAGATCGTAGCTGCCCGTTTCCAGCGCGGTGATGGCCACTTGGGCGTTGGGGACGTCGGTGACGTGGAAGCCGTACCGCCGCAGGAACCGCCCCACGCTGCGCCGGATTCCGGGCTCGTCATCGACCAGGAGGACGGCACGGAGATGGGGCGGTTCGACGCACAGAGGGGGCAGCGCCAATTCGAGTGGCGGGAGCACCGCGTCGGGTCCGGGAGTCAGGCGCTCCTGCCCGGCGAGGGAGGGGAGCACGACCTGAAAGATGGCTCCGCCGGTGGGGTTGGCGGCCACCTGAATGTCCCCCCCGTGCGCGCGGACAATCCCGGCGGAGATGGACAGCCCGAGGCCGGTCCCCTCGCCGGCCGGCTTGGTGGTGAAGAAGGGCTGGAAGATCTGGTCGCGGAGCACCTCTGGCACGCCCGGCCCGTCGTCTTCCACCGTGATCAGGATGGCGTCGCTGCCAGACGGCGACAGGCTCACCCGCACGGAGCCGAAGCCGCGGGTCGCGGTAATGGACTGCTGGGCATTGATGATCAGGTTCAGCAGCACCTGCTGGAGCTGGTTGGCGTCGCCCCGCATCCGGCTCCACAGGGGATAGCCGTCCTCGGGGTCGAACCATGGGGCCTGCAGCGAGATGTTGTGCAGCTTGAGATGGTGTCGCGACAGTGCCACCGACCGGCGCACGATGTCTGCGGCCCAGCAATACCGCCATTCCGGCGGGTGATGCCGTGCCGAGGCCAGCAACCCGTGCACGATGTCCCCGGCGCGGCGCGCCTCGGCGAGAATCAGCTCCAGATCCTCGCGGAGCTGGCGAAGCGGCACACCCTGGCCCGCGAGTTCGGGCGGCGGCGCCCAGTCCTCGCGCCCGGGCGCGAGGCGCGGCCAGAAGGAGAGCATGGCCTGGGTGCTCGCGACGATTGTGGCCAGCGGGTTGGACAGTTCATGCGCGATGCTCGACGCCATGTGCCCAATCAGCGACAGGTTGTCCCGCTGGATGTCATCCAGCGGGATCTCGTGGCCAGCCCCCGCCGGCGGGCTAGACGCCGATCCGGCCGGCGTCGCTGTCGTGCTCGGAAGGCTGGCCATGGCGGGCGCCCTCGAAGGTCCGGTCGATCAGCGCCTGGTCGGCGGAGCTGCGCCGCATGGTCGCGTCCGGATTGTAGGCCAGGTGGCGCGAGGCCCCCGGGACCGGCGACTCGCCGAGGGCGTGTCCCGGGAAGCTGCCGACGCTGCGATCAAACAGCGTGGCCACCGCAGTGACCCGGACCTCGAGATCGATCAGCGAGTGGGTCACGCCCTGGAGCTGCTGGGCCGTGATGTCCTGGAACTGGAGGTGATTGTAGAGGGTGCTGACATGGCCGCGGAGATCCTCGAAGCCGTCCGCGGCGGCCGTCTCGCCGGCCCGGGCCTCGAGGGAGTTGATCAGCTCCAGCGACCGATCGAGCCCGTTCATCAGCTCGAGCGTGGCGCTTTCGGTGGTCAGGGTGACATCGGACAGCTTGCTCTGGGTGTCCCGGATGCGCTCGACCGCGTGGGCTTCGATCGCCGCGCGGGTGACCCGGATGCCTGCCAGGATCTCGGTGATCTGTTCGTGGGCGTGGAGCAGTACGGCGGGCAGCTCCAGGAGCCGCGGCTGCCTGGCAAGCCGGCCTACCAGCGCCGAGACCCGGCTGGCGCCGGCCCACTCGGCCGGGTGTTCCTGCAGGGCGGTGACGAGGTCATCCACCAGGCCCAGGGTGGTCTGCACTTCGGTGGCAAGCACCTTGACTTGGGCGGCGTCCATGGCACCCGGAGGGCGAGTGATACTCAGGCGGTGCCCGAGGCGATGGAGATGACCTGATCGATCTTCTCCTTCAGCACCTGCGGGGTGAACGGCTTGAGGATGTAGCTGGAAACCCCGGCCTCGACGGCCTGGAGAATATCTTCCTTCACGCTGCGGGTGGTCACCATGAGGACCGGAGTCTTGGCATGCGCGGGGTTGGCGCGCAGGCCCTTGACGAACTCCAGCCCGCCCATCACCGGCATGTTCCAGTCGGTAATGATCAGGTCGACCGTGCCATCGCATTTCTGGAGGGCGTCACTACCGTCCCCCGCCTCTACCACGTTGTCGTAGCCGATGCTCTTCAGGGCATTGACCACGATCCGCCGCATGGTGGCGGAATCATCCACGACTAGGCACTTCATGGTGCGCACTCCCTGAGTCGAGGAATCAGTCGATCCGCACGTCCCCGGGCCACTCTTGATGGAGCCGCCGGGCGATCTGCTCGCGCACCTGCGGGTTGTCGTAGTACCCCGAGGTGAGGCGCTTCAGGATCTCCCGCAGCCGTTCCCGCGAGACGCCGGACGGACTGGCATCGCCTTCGGTCCGCGCCGCGGCCCGCGCCTCCTCGGAGAGCCGGACCTCGTCCTGGCTCCGATCAGGCTCCTGCGGCGCGTCCGGGGGGACGGCCCGCACCGGCTCGGAGTGCCGGGTGGGCTGATTGTGGATGGCCGGATCGAGCCTGGGGCCAAGTGGCTGGCCGGTGCCGGGTTTACTGGGATCAATAAACATGGTACTCCTCGTTGCAAGAACTATCGGCGGATGATGGGCCGACTCCAGAGTGCGTGGCCCAGCGCCATCTGCCCCCGGGGCTGGCGGGCCGCCCACTCCGCTCCGGTCCTCCGGAGCGGCCTCGGTTACTCAGACGACGTCGCAACCTGCTTCATCAGGGCCCGCAGCCGTTCCGGCGACAGCTGCAGCTCCGGGCCCTCCTGGGCCGCCAGCCGGGACAAGGCCCGCCCCTGCTCGCTGACCACGACGCTGTCCGCCGGGGTGGTCCCACTGGGGGCCGCGTTGACCCCGTTCCCGGAGGGTCGCGACACCGACTCGGGTGCCTCGGGCGCCCTGACCTGCACCGATTGGATCAGCATTGTTACCTCCCCCCTTTGGAGGACCAGTTCCTGCCCTCACTATCGTCCGGGGGCGGCAAGACTTGAGGGGGCAGAATCAGCCGGTTGCGTCCAGCTCGGCTGGGGGCAGGCGGGGGGGGTGGTACGGAGATCCGCCACCCGAAAGTTCCGCCAGGGCGCCAAGTACTGACCGGCGGCGGAGTTCAAGCTGGACGGTGACCTCCTGGACACCGGCCTGGGCGGCCTCGGCCTCCCCACGGACGGCGGCCATCACACCCCGGACGGCCCCAGCCCTTAGACCGTCGCTCACATGCAGATGCTGACCCAGCTCCGGCGGAATCCGGGTCTCCCGCTCCAGTCTGGCCAGCAGGCCCGACCCCTCGAGGGCCAGCGCGGAGAGGAGGTGGAGATCGTCGGCCCGAAGGGCGGCACGCTGGGCGTCCAGGAGCTGGAGGTAGCGGGCGTATGTCGTGCGTGTGGCTTCGAGCCCCGGCATGGCGGAGCGGTACAGACTCTCGGCCAGGTCGGTCACTCGGTGACACCCGCGTGCTGGGGCCGTCCGGTCACCTGGTCCGCCGCGGCCTCCCACGCGCCATGGAGATCCGCGATCATGGCGATCAGCTGCTGGAGCCGAGGGGCATCCTGCTTCAGATCGACCTGGATCGTCTCGGCGATGAACCAGGAATAGAGCGCCGCCAGATTGGTGGCCACCGTTCCGCCGGCCTCGAAGTCGAGGCTGGCGAGCAGTTCGCCCAGGATCTCCCGCGCCCGGGTCAGGCTCTTGGCGCGAGCCTCGATGTCGCGTCCCTCGAGGTGCCTGGCGGCCTGACGGAGGCTGGCCAGCGTCTGGCCGTAGAGGAACACCACCCGCCGCGCGGGAGACATCGAAGCGATATCGTTCTGCTGGTACCGACTGATCGCCGCGTAGCTCACCGGCCGCCTCCCGCCTGGCTCAGGGCCCCAAGGATGGCGGTCACCGACCGCGACTGATTTTGGAATTGTGCCAGCGCCGACTCCATCCGCGCGAACTGTGACAGCAGGCTACTGCGGCGGACTTCCAGCCGGGCCTCGATGGTATCGGCACGCTCCTGTTGCCGGGCAATGTTCTGCACCATGGCGGTCTCACGGAGCGAAAGGAAACCGGTGTTGCTCTGCACGAACGCGGTGACCATGCGCTCCAGTTCCGCACCCGTCCCGAGGTTCACTGTGGCGTCGCCGGCAGCGCCCAGGGTGGCACCGGCATACCGGACCGCCAGCCCGGCGACATCGCTTCCGCTGCTGCCCAAGAGCACCTGGCCGGAGCCCGTGGCGGCGAAGCCGCCGATCGTGCCCGTGATGTCCAGGCCGTCGGCGTAGGTGGCCGCCGCGATCGGATCGGAGCCCTGGGTCCCGCCGGCGGTGTAGGCCACCGTGATCCCGGCGCCCGAGCCGTAGGCTGCCTGGGTGAGCTGCACCTGCCCGCCCACATCGGCCGCAGTCAGACCCAGTCCGCCGGTGGCGATGGCCGAGGTCAGGGCCGAGATGATCTGGGCGGAGGTCATGCCGTTGCTGAGCGGAATGCTCACCGACTTTCCCAGGCGGGTATCGGTCACGGTCATGACGTCGGGGGTGGCGTCGTCGCTGTAGACCCCGCCAGTCAGACCGCTGCCGGTGATGCTGGTCTGGGTGGCGAGTTGCGTGATGTCCAGGGCGTAGGTGCCGGCCTTGCTGTCGGGCGTGCTCGACACATAGGTCAGCCCGGTGCCGGTCGCGGTGCCGGTCTGCTGGAAGAGCTTGCGCAGGTCGTCGAGCCGGTCCTTGAAGGCGGCGTCGAATTTCGTGGGGTTGAAGGTCAGCTTTCCGGCGCTGTCGAGCGCGATGCCCGCGAGGCCGGGCCGATTCAGGTCGGTCGGGGCGGCGCCGATCGTGGCGAGCATCAGCTCCGGCAGCCGGCTCCGCATGGTGCGGACCAGGCTGTCGCCGTAGAGCGCCGGCCGGGTGGCGGCATCGGGGTCGCTGGTGCCCTGTTCCTTGAGGAAGTCCACCAGTTTGTTGTAGGCATCCACCACCGCCTGGACGCTGCCGCGGGCTCCCTCCACGAACCGATCCACGGTCAGCCGGGTGACGGCACCGGCTTCGGCGTTGGCAAAGTTGAGGGTCAGCCCATCGATGGCATCACTGACGGTGTTGGTGGTCCGTGAGAAGGCTACGCCGTCGATGGTGAAGGTCAGGTCCGCGCCGGCCTGGAGGACGGCGGCGGGGTCGACCGTGGTCGGGTTGGAGAGCAGGCCGAGCGACTGCAGGGCCGAACCACTGCTGTCGGCCAGGGCAATGCCCGCCGCTCCGGTGGTCTGGCTGGTCAGCACCAGCTTGTGGCTGGAGGTGCCGATGGAAAGAATCGACGCGCTCACCTTGGTGGCGCTCGTGCCCGTATTGAGGGCGTTGATCTTGTCGCGGGCCTCCACCAGCGAGTCCGTCGCGACGAGGGTCACCACCTGGCCGTTGACCGTGAAGTCGCCGGCGAGTCCCAGCGGGGCGGTGGTGCTGGCCTGATTGGCGGATCCCAGCTTCTGGGCCTGCGCCAGGGTGGGGGAGGTGACGCTGATGTTGTAGCTGGCAGGGGCGGCGCCGCTCGTGGCCGTCCCGGTCACCAGCGTCCTGGTCCCAACCACGATCGCCGACGCGGTGCTCATGGCGTCGAAGGCCGAGCCGTCGCGGAGCGCCCGGGCGGCGGTCTGGAGCGTGGTGAGCAGGCCGCGATACGTCTTGACCGCGTTCTGCTGGCTCTGAATCCTGGTGATCCGGTCTTTGGCGACCTGGGCCGGTCGGCTTTCCGCGGCGATGATCTGGTCGACGAGATCACGGTACTGAATGCCGCTGACGAGGCCGGAAACCGCGCTGAGAGAATCCACGAGTGAGTCCCTGGGTTAGGGGGTGAAGCCCCCGGTGGAGGAGGGCGGAGGCGAAGCGTGCTCCGCTCCTGCGCCTTCTCCACCGGGGATACAGCCTCAGAACCGATCAGCCACGGAGCAGCGTCAGGATCGACTGCGGGGCCTGGTTCGCCTGCGCCAGCATCGCGGTGCCGGCCTGCTGCAGGATCTGGTACTTGGTAAAGACGGTCATTTCGAACGCCATGTCGGCGTCGCGGATGACCGACTCGGCCGCCGCGGTGTTCTGGATCAGGTTGGCCACGTTGGTGCTGGCAAACTCGATCCGGCTCTGCGCGGCGCCGACCGTTCCGATGGAGTCCGAGAGCTTGTTGATGGCGGCGTCGAGCCGGGTCAGGGCGCCCTGGGCGTTGGTCGCCGTGAGGAGCGCGGTGGACAGGTTGAAGCCGCCCGAGGCCAGGTCCAGGCCGGTGGCCTGGTCGGAGCGGATGTCGATGCCGCTGACCGAGACCAGGTCGCTCGAGCCATAGTTGCCGCTGGAGCTGACCATGAAGGAACCGCTGGTGCCCGCCGTCACGACGATGGTCGTGCCGTCGGCGCCGGCGGCGCCCACCCAGCTGGCCGCACCCTCAACATTGATGCCGAAGCTGGAGAAGTTCACGCTGGAACGCGCCGTGGCGCTGATGCCGGTCACCACCTGCGACACGGCGTCCGCGGTGCGGGTCAGGGTCGCGGCGGCGGCGCCGGACGCGAAGGTGTACGTCCCGACCGCCGTGCCGTTGAGCTGGATCGCGGCGATATTGGCGCCCGCCGTGGTGTACGCGGTCGAGTTGGTGGTGTCCAGCGCGGAGCCGAACCCGCCGTTGGTCAACGCGGTGCCGTTGTAGGTCGTGGTCGCGGCGATCCGGTCGATTTCCGACACCAGCGACGTGAACTCCGCCTGCAGCTTGTCCGCCTGGGCGCCGACGTTGGCCGAGTTGGCCTGGGACGCCAGTTCCTTCATCCGGTCGAGAATGGTCGCCACGGTGTTGATGGCGCCATCGGCCACCTGCAGCATCGAGTTGGCCGCGCTCGCATTGCGCGAGGCCTGCATCAGCGACCGCACATCGGCCCGGAGCTTGTTGGCGATGGCGAGGCCGGCAGCGTCATCCGCGGAACGGTTGATCCGGAACCCACTCGACAGCTTCTGGATGGACTTATCCAGCATGCCCGAGGTGGCGGTCAGGTTCTTGTACGCGTTGTTGGCGGCGACGTTGGTGTTGATACGAGACATGATGATTCTCCTGGTCCTGCGAATATCGGAGCGTCCCTGCTCCGTCCTGCGGTATTCGACCATGAGTGGCCGATGCTGATTGTATCGGCGGCACCGGCGGAGACTTGAGGGCCGATTGTGCCGGGCGCTGCCGGGACCCGGCAACGTAGGACGGAGGTTCCTGCCGGTAGCGGTCTCTCCGGGCCCAGTCGGTTTCGTGCCGGGTGAGCTGGCGCCCTCCCTCCTCACCTGTCAAGTCTGCTCATCGCTTTGAGTTACGTGGCCCTTACCGACGAGGGGTTGGGGGCGGCACCTCGTGGCCTCCGCATTGCCTTTGCCTCCGTCAACTCGATCGGCCCACTGGGCCGGAGGCCTCCGATGTCCATGCTCGCCAAGCAGCGGCTCCACCCGGAGGAGGTGGGCACTCTGCTGCGTACCGCGGTCCAGTACCATCAATCGGGCCGGCTGGGTGAGGCGGGTGGGATGTACCAGAAGGTGCTGGAGCTGGTTCCGGATCATCCCGATGCGCTCCACCTGGCCGGGGTTCTGGCGTTCCAGGGCGGCCGCCTGCTGGAGGCGCTGGAACTGATCGATCAGGCCCTGGTGGGATCCGCCGGATTCGCGGACGCCCACTCCAACCGCGGCAACGTCCTGCGCACCATTGGCCGGACCGACGATGCGGTGGCGGCCTACCGGCAGGCGATCTCGCTGGCGCCGGCCAACCCGCTGCCGTGGGGCAATCTGGGCAATGCACTCCGGGATCTGGGCCGGACGGATGAGGCACTCCTGGCGTACCAGGAGGCGATCGCGCGGCACCCCCACTTTACCGAGGCCCACCTCAACCGGGGCATCGTGCTCCGGGAACTCGGGCGCTGTCCGGAAGCGCTGGCAAGCTTCGAGGCGGCGATCCGGGCACGACCCGACTTCGCCCCGGCCCAGGACCAGGTCGGCAACGCCTTGCGCGACGCGGGCCGGCTGGAGGAGGCCATCGGCGCCTACGAGCGGGCGGTGTCGCTCGACCCCGAATTCATCGGGGCCTACTGCAACCTGGGCTGCGCGCTGTGGGAGGCGGGTCGGTTCCATCAGGCCGCCGACGCCCTGCAGGCGGCCCTGGCCCTCGACCCGCGCTATCCCGACGCCCACAATCACATGGGGAATGTCTGCAAGTCGCTCGGGTACCTCGATCAGGCCCAATCGGCATACCGGGAGGCCCTGGTCGGCCGCCCCGACTATGCCGAAGCCCATTTCAACCTCGGCGTACTGCTGGGGGAGCTGGAAAAGCCGGTCGAGGCTCTCGCCAGCTACCGCGCGGCCCTTTCCTTCAAAGCCGACTTCGCCGACGCCTTCAGCAATCTCGGCGCAACCCTCATGCAGCTGGAACGCCCGGCGGAGGCCATCACCGCCTATCGGCGCGCCCTGGAATTGAAGCCGGAGTTCAGTGGCGCCTGGTACAACCTGGGCAATGCCTTGCAGGAGGAGGGGCGGAGCCTGGAGGCGGTGGGCGCCTTTGACCGGGCCCGGCACCTTCAGCCCGGATACGCTCAGGCGGAATGGAATCGCGGGCTCGCGCTGCTCGCCGCCGGGGACTATGAGGAAGGCTGGAAGGGATACGAGTGGCGCTGGCGGGTGCCGGACTTGAACCTGCAGCCGCGGGAGTTCGGGGTGCCGCGCTGGGACGGCGCTCCGCTCGGCGGGCGGACCATCCTGGTGCACTGCGAACAGGGCCTGGGCGACTCGCTGCAATTTGTCCGTTACCTCCCGCAGGTGGCGGCCCGCGGCGGTCGCGTGGTGCTGGAGTGCCAGGCCCCGCTCAAGCGCCTGCTCGAGGCCATCCCGGCCGTGTCTCAGGTGATCGGTCGGGGCGATCCACTGCCGGCCTTCGATTGCCACGTGCCCCTGTTGTCCCTGCCTGGTCTGTTCGGCACCCGGCTGGGTGCGGTGCCCGACCAGGTCCCCTACCTCCCCGCCCAGGTCTGGTCGGCCAAGATTCCGACTCTGCCTCCCGGCGACGGCGTCCGGGTCGGGCTGGTCTGGGCCGGGGCCCACAAACCGAATCCACGGCGGAGCATCCCGCTGGAGCAGCTGGCGCCGTTGCTGACGCTGCCCGGCGTCACATGGTATTCGCTGCAGGTCGGTGAGCACGCCGCCCGGTTGTCGCAACAGCCCGCCGGCCAGCAACTCATCGACCTGGCGCCGCTGATTTCTGACTTTGCCGACACCGCCGCCCTGGCGGGCCAGTTGGACCTGGTGATCTCCATTGACACGTCGGTGGCGCACCTGGTCGGCGGGCTGGGTCTCAACTGCTGGGTGCTCCTGATGTCGACGCCCGATTGGCGCTGGCACGGCGAGGCCGAGGAGAGCGCGTGGTATCCCACCGCCCGGCTGTTCAAGCAGTCCCGGCCCGGCGACTGGGCCGGGGTGATCGAACGGGTCCGTCGGGAGCTCGGCGCCGCGGTGCTGGCCGAGACGGGCGGTACCTTGCCGTGAACACTCAGAGTCCCTCGGCGCCGCCCCGTCGGCGCTACGATCGGCTGGACGTTTTCTTCGACCGGCTGGCGCAGGACGTGTATCCCGAGCCGCGTTCGAGCGGCCACGACGAAATCTCTCGGCAGGCCTGGGAGCGACTCCAGACCCTCGCCCCCCTGGCGGCCGGGACCCGAGTGCTGGATGTGGGGTGTGGCCAGGGCGTGGGCCTGGACCGCTTCCGGGCCGCCGGCCTGAGCGCGGTCGGGGTGACGCTGAGCGAGGAAGATCTCTCGGTTTGTGACCGCGCGGGCCACGACGCCCGCCGCATGGACCAGTCGTTCCTGGAGTTCTCTCCTGGGGAATTCGGATTGGTCTGGTGCCGGCACTGCCTGGAGCACAGCATCGCGCCCTTCTTTACCCTGACGGAATTCCGCCGGGTACTGACCCCGGGCGGTCTGCTGTACGTGGAGGTGCCGGCACCCGATACCGCCTGCCACCATGAATGGAACCCCAACCACTACTCGGTGCTGGGCCAGAGCGCCTGGCTGGCCCTGCTGGCGCGTGCCGGCTTTGCGGTGCTGGACGCCTTCCACGTCAATCACGATACCGGCGCCGGGCCAGACCTCTATTTCGGTTTCATCTGCCGTTCGGCCGTGGGCGCCTCACTCCCGGAGGAGAACGGTGCGCGGCTGGCGAACGTCTCGCTGGGGTTCGAGGCTCATGGGGAAGCACGGCATCTCGAGTTGACCCTCGACCGGAGCAGCGCTCGCGAGCGGGCCATGATCGAGACGCTCGAGGCCGGTGCGTTCTACCTGCCGGAGGTGGCCTATTTCCTCACCAACGTCCTGCAGCCGGGCGACACCATGGTCGAAGTCGGCGCCCGGGTCGGCTATTTCAGCGCGATCGCCGGCCGGGTGGTTGGCCCATCGGGCGCAGTCTACGCGTTCGAACCGTCGCTCGAAGACCATGATCGCCTGCGGCACAATCTGAAGGAGAACGGCCTTGAGCAGATCCAGGTCTACCACTCGGCCGTTGGCGCCATGGCAGGAAGCGTGGAGTGGCCTTCCCAGGTCGGCGCGCCAGAGCAATCGGCCACGGTGGAGGTGGTCACCCTGGATGATGCCCTCGCCGGTCTCGAAGTGGGGCAGGGACCCCGCCTGATCCGGATCGACGGCGCCGGATCGGAATACGAGATTCTGAAGGGGGCGCTGCGGACCCTCCTGGCGCACGAGGTGCCTTTCATCATCTGCGCAATCGATCCCGGCGCGCTCGAGCGACGGGGCGTGAGCGAGATGCAGCTGCGCACGTTCATGCAGCTGGTCGGCTACCAGGTGGCGCTGCTCAGGCCCGATGGCTCGGGCCTCGAACCCCTCGCCGAGGACCAGCCGGGAAGCGCCGGCGGCAGCTTCAACCTGTTGTTCTTTCGGGCGTGACCAGCGCCGTTCAGGACGAGGTCCGCGCTCTCTACGAGCGCTTTCCCTATCCCCCTCTCGGAGACGAGACGGGCTTTCCGGTCTTCGCGGCACTGGACTACGTCCGGCACGTGTGCTGGCCGGACCGGGACTCGGTGGCCGGGCTCCGCGTGCTCGACGCCGGCTGCGGCACGGGCCATACCGCGGTGCGCATCGCGCGGGACTTTCCCGGCGTGCAGGTGACCGGGATGGACCTGAGCCAGGCATCGCTGGCGGCGGCCGCGACGCGAGCCCGGCGGGAAGGGGGTCTCGATAACCTCCAGCTCTGCCATGGCACCATCGAAGCGCCCAGTGTGTCAGGGCCGTTCGACTACATCATCACGGCCGGCGTCCTCCACCACCTTGCGGACCCGCTGGCTGGAGCACGGAGCCTGGCCCGGCTGCTGGCGCCGAGCGGTGCCATGGGCCTGATGGTCTACGCCACGCACGGCCGTCACGCGGTGTATCTGCTCCAGGAACTGCTGCGCCGAATCGGGGCGGGTGGCGAGCTCGGCCGGCGCATCGAGCTGGCCCGGCACCTGGTCCAGGGGCTGCCGCTCAGCAACCCCTATGATCCGGCCCGCTGGTCCGAACACGACTGGCGGGACGATGCCGGCATCGCCGATCTGCTGCTCCACCCGCACGACCGGAGCTTCACCGTGCCCGAGCTGATGGCACTGCTCGACCAGGCCGGCCTCCGGCTGGAGCGCTGGTTTGCCCCGCTGGTCTATGAGCCCGAGCGGTATGTCCCGCCGGGTCCGCTCCACGAGCACCTCTCCGCACTCCCGGTCGAAGAGAAGCCCCGGGTGGCGGAGCTGCTCCATGGGAGCATGACTCAGCACCGCTGTTTCGTGACCAGGGCCGACCACCGACCGGCGCGGGCACCGGTGGCCGGCGCCGAGCTCCTCGCGCACCGGCCCCGCCGGATGGTGTTCTTCGATTGGAGCGCGGGGCGGATCGAGACCCGCCGGGTGGGAGGCACCATGTCCGAGGTCTGGGTCCTTCCCCACTGGGCCCGGGAGGGTCCACCGATTGCGCTCACCCTCGAGCCGTGGTCAGGATCGGTGCTGCCCTGGTGCGACGGAACGAGATCGGGCGCCGACCTGCTGGGGATTCCGGAGGTGGCGGCGGCGGTTCCCGGGGCCAATGCGAGTCAGAAGCTGGGGCACCTTGGGCGGTTGTTCGAGTTCGCTGCGCGGGAGGAACTGCTGTTGTTCTCCTGACGGAGGAGCCGGCTAGAGAATCTCCCGGTCGGCCAGGACATCCAGGAACTCCGTCATCCGCACTTCCCACGTCCACTCTCGCTGCATCCAGCGGGCCGCCCGGAGGCCGCACTCTCTGGCCTCCTTGCGGCGCCGGAAGGTCTGCTCCATCAGCTCCACGATTTCTCCGACGTCGGACTCTCCCCAGCCCTCATACCCCTGGTAGAGCGGACACCCGCCGGCCACCGGCCCCTGTCGGAGAAGGGGATAGCAGTCGTCTTCCCGGATCAGATCCAGATGGCCGGTATTGGCGGAGAGGATGCAGGGCACCCCCGTGGCCATGGCCTCCATGGCCACCAGATTGGTGCCGCCTTCGCAGCGGTTGGGGAAGACCGCCAGGTCCGCGTCCCGGAGCAGCGGCGCCATGGCCGCATTGGGGACCGGACCCAGGACCAGGAGGTTCTCCGCGGGAATGCCATTGGCCACGAGCCACTCGCCCATCCGCAGGCCTCCCTCGCGGTCGGGTCCCGGCACTCCGCTCACGTGGCGCATCCGATCAATGCCGACCATCGTGTGGGGCCAGGGGTTGTGCCAGGCGGTAATCAGGAGGGCCTCGGGATGGCGTTGCACGAAGATCCGGAACGCCGCCACGACGAGGTCCTGCCCCTTGCGATACTCCAGCTTTCCGCCCGAGAAGATGACGAATCGCTCCGTCAGCAGGCCTGACCCGGGTCCGGGGTGGAACACCGAGGGGTCGATGCCCTGTGGTGCCGCGCGCACATTGGTCAGCCCGTTGGCCTCAAGCATGGCCGCGTTCCACTGCGAGCCCGCCAGGAGCACGTCGTAGGCGCGGCCCCACTCGCGCGTCTGGTCAGAGAGTGCCGTGTCCTCCAGGAAGGTGACCCCGGCGTTCCGGGGCGCACGCAGGCGGGCGCTCATCGGCTGGGGGCGGAGACCCGGCCCCAGGCCCCGGATCACCGGGAAGTCGCCGTCCACGATGTGGTCGCCGGCGTCCGCCAGAATCCGGTGCAACGCCGGCTGGGCCCGGGCGGCATCCTGGAGCAGCGTCTGCACGATGGGCGACGCATCCCCCAGATCGGGAGCGAGGAGCAGGGCCGGAATGCCCCGGCGCTGATGGAGGATCTGCAGGGCCAGATTCAGGCCAAAGATTCCCCATCCGTGCGCCGTCGACAGCTCCCAGTCGATGATGATGGGTGACTCGACCCCCCGCCCGTGGGTGGCCCCGAAGGCTGGATCACTCTCCGCCACCCCGGTGTCCGCCGGCGACCTGTCGCCGAAACGCTGCGTCGCCGAGGCCCCGAGGGTCACCGCAGCCTGCCGCGCAGATTCAGCTCGTGGCGGGTGTGGTAGCGCGGGTCCTCAATGATGACCTGGCGGGCAATGCGGGCGGGGGTCTGCAACACCAGCGGTCCCTGGAGATTCACCGTGCACTGCTCTCCCTTGGTGCGGGGGAGCGTAACGATGCTGAGGACTGCCACCTCTTCCCCAGGACCGGCTTCGGGAATCTCCGGGGCGTCCACCACATATCCCGGGAAAAACCGGAAGGGATCCACCAGAAGAAAGATGAGCGCTCCGTCATCCACGCTCTGCAGCCAGAAGACGCCATCGGGCGCCGCGGGGAGCAGGACGAAGCGGCGTTCGCCCGCGAAGCCGAGCATTCCCTCGGGCATGACGAGCACCTCGTCCCGGGGGACCACGAGCGGACCGAACAGCCGAGACGCCACGGAAAGAGTCTCGGCCATGGCTGCTCCCGAAAGGGTCGCGGTCACCGGATGTAGTCGGTGAGCGTCGTGCTCAGCATCCGGGACGCCGAGAGCAACGCCGCCTGCAGGGTGTTCTGCAGGCCCACGAAGTGGGTGGCCGCGGCTTCGAGGTCGATGTCCTGGGCTTCGCTGCGGCGCAGGATCAGGCTGGTTTCCAGGGCGTCGGAGTTCTGCATGGCCGAATCGATCTGGCGCACACGGGCGCCGTTGGTGGCGAGCAGGGTCTGGGTGGCGTCGAAGGCGCTGTCGAAGGCAAAGGCCGTCAGTCCGATGGCGGAGACATTGCCGTTCCCGAGTTCGGTGCTGAGGCTCTGCAGGCTGGAGATCACGCCGCTGTTGACCAGCAGTTCACGGCCGGTGTGGTTGGTGACCAGCCGGTAGTCGCGGCCGACCTCGGACTGGCGCTGGCCATCATCGCCCCAGTAGGCGCCGGCGCTGTCGAAGGGCTGGGTGGTCACCTGGTGGCCGGCGAAGAGGTACTCATTTCCCACCTGGGTATTCCCGAGCGCGATCACCTGTTCGAGGATCCGGTCCACCTCGGCCCGGGCCGCCGAGCGGGTTGCGGTGGTACTCGTGGCGGAGCCCTCCTGCAGGGCGAGCTCCTTGGCGCGGGCCAGCAGATCGGTGACCTGGCCAAGCACGGCCTCCTCGGCATCGGTCCTGGCCCGGGCGGCGGCGCTGTTCCGCCGGTACTGGTCGACGCCCCGCAGACCCCGTTCGGCCGTCAGCACGTGAGCGCCCGCGATGGGGTCCTGGCTCATCCGCTCAAATCGCTTGCCGGAGGCCGCTTGTGCCTGCGCCTCAGCCAGCTGGGAGAGGCTGCCCTGCAGGTGGCGCAGTACACGCTGTTGCAGCAGGCTGTTCGAGATCCGCATCCCACGACCTGACGAAAGGGTGGTAATAATTTCCGTATCGGCTAGATTGGAGGCAGACTTTAGGCCAGACCACCCGGCTGGAGATCAACGGCGCAGAACTGGATGCTGGTCGGCCTCCCCCTCCCGACCGTGCTTTCCTCTATAGCTGCTGTCTCGGTCGCGTGACCCATTCACGATCTACGGAGCCTGTTCGGGGGCTATGGCGACTATTCTCTGCGTTGACGACGAACCAGCCACTGGTGTCGTTCTGGAACATCACCTCACCAAGATCGGCCACCGGCCACTGCTCGCCTCGAGCGTGGAAGAGGCCCTCAAGACCGTTACCCGCACTCCCATCGATCTCATCCTTGCCGATTACCGGATGCCCAAGGCTACCGGTCTCGACCTGCTGGGCATGCTGGAAAAGGAGGGCTACCAGGTCCCGGTGATTATCATGACCGGGTATTCCAGTATCGAGCACGCCGTCATTTCCATAAAGTCCGGGGCCATCGACTACCTCACCAAGCCGGTTCGGCCGGAGACTCTCGAAATCGCGGTGACGCAGGCGCTGGAGGTGATGCGGCTTCGGCGGGAGAACGAGCAGTTCCGCCGGGAGATCAACAAGTTCCGGTCCACCCGGGCGCTGGTGGGGGAGAGCAGTCAGTTCCGGCGGGTCATGGAGACCATCGCGACGGTGGCGCCGACCAAGGCGACCGTGCTGCTGGAGGGTGAGTCGGGGACCGGCAAGGAGTTGTTCGCCCGGGCCATTCACGACCAGAGCCCGCGGCGCGACGGGCCATTCATTTCCATGAACTGTGCCGCCATGCCGGAAGGGCTGGTGGAGAGCTCGCTCTTCGGGCACGAGAAAGGGGCCTTTACCGGCGCCACGATGCGCACCGCCGGCGCCTTCGAGCGGGCCCACGGAGGCACCCTGCTGCTGGACGAGATTTCCGAGATGCGGCTGGACCTGCAGTCCAAGCTGCTCCGGGTCATCCAGGAGCACGAGTTCGAACGGGTCGGTGGCCATCAGGCGATCCGGGTGGATGTGCGGCTGGTCGCGACCACCAACCGCGACCTCAAGGCGGAAGCGGACGCGGGCCGGTTCCGGACCGATCTCTTCTACCGGCTGAATGTGGTTCCCATCCAGACCCCGCCGCTGCGCGACCGGAAGGAAGACATTCCCACGCTGGTCCAGCACTTTGCCCGGCGGGCCGCGGAGGATATCGGCGTCTCGGTCACGGGCGTCGCGCCGGAGGCCATCGAACTGCTGCTCCGCCACGCCTGGCCCGGTAACGTGCGAGAGCTGGCCAATGCGGTCGAGCGCGGCGTCATCCTCTCGCGGGGCGGTGTGCTTCGGGCCGAGGCGTTCCAGGGTATTCTCGATGCGGTCAGCGCCCGGCCGGCCGGCCCGATCTTCCCGGTCCCCCACGACCGAGCGGGGACCGCCGGCCCGCCGGCCCAGCCCGGTGCGTCTCCACCGCCGGCCGATGCGTTCAATCTCGATGAACTGGAGCGCCAGGCCATTGTGCGCGCCCTTGCCGCCACCGGTGGCAACCGCACCCGCGCCGCCAAGCTGCTGGGCATCAGCGAACGCACCCTCCGCAACAAGCTCAACACCCCCAAGGAAGTGCCCGTCAGCAGCGAGTCCTGACCGCTCGGGGTCGGGGGCGGGGGGGGGTCGCGCCGCCCGGCGGGTGGGAGGTCATCAACGCTTCGCTGTACCTCGGCGCCGGAAGAAACTGCCGAGGCCCCATCTACCTCTTCCGCCCGGCCCGCCCTCATGCGGGCCGTTTGGTTTGCCGGGCGATCGTTGTCGCTCCCGGCAAACCCCATATCCCGCAACACTTTCGTTCCCTTTGGGCCACCCCCGGTTGGAGCCATCCTCAAAGCGGCACCGCGATTGCTTTCGGCAGGGGCACTCTCACCTCGTCGGGGGCCCGGATGTTCTCGTCACTGTTCGGCGCGCAGTCGAAGATCGGCCAGCTACGGTGGAGCCTCGACGACTCCAGCCGCACCCAGCGGGGCATCGCCGGGCGGGTGGCGGGTGCCATGGTGGCCAGCGGCAACGCCGACTTCGATCAGGCGCTGGCGGACCAGGAGGCGAAGGGGTCCACGGTGAATCTGGAAGAGGAGATGGTGAATCTGGCCAGCACCCAGCTGCGCTATGACGCGAGCGCCAAGCTGCTCTCCGCCGCCTACCAGGGGCTGCGCACGGCCATTCGCGACCGTGGCTAGAATCTTCGGCCCGGGCGGCGGGATGTGGCCGCCGCGCCCCGTGAAGTCGCTGCTCAAGCCACTGGGGACGCCGGGCAGTGGCATGGGCGCCATGAGCCGGGCGCTCGACATCATCTCGCAGAATATCGCCAACGCCGAGACCACGCGGACGCCCGAGGGCGGACCGTATCGGCGGCAGGTGGTGGTGTTCCAGCCGGACGGCAAGGGCGGGGTGCGTCCCGGCGATGTGGTGGAAGACACCCGACCCGGCAGCGAGGAATACAACCCCGGTCACCCCGATGCCGATGCCAACGGCTTCGTGAAGCGCCCCAACGTGGATATCAACACCGAAATTGTGGACCTCATGATTGCGCGCCGGGTCCATGAAGCCAACGCGACCGTGTTCCAGGCGGCCAAGGCGATGCTCAAACGCGCGATCGAGATCTGACGATGACCATCCCCGGATCCCTGCCGCCCTCCGCCCCTGTCGCCACCCGCGTGAATCGGGCCTACGGGCTGCCCGTCAAGCCGCCCGCGGCGGCGCCTCCCGCGCCGGCCGCGCGCCCCGCCGAGGGGCCGGTGCCCGGACGTCTGGAAGGGCCCGGGGATCTCCGCTCGGTGCTCAACGAGGAGGAGCGCGCCTATTTCGACCAGATCGCCGCCCTCGGCCCCATTACGTATGGACCGGGCCGCAAGGCCGGCCTGACGCCCGCCGCTCCGCGCGGGCTCCGGCTCGACGTGCAGGGCTGACCATGTCCTCTCCCATCCGGCCCGACGGTCCGCGGCTCACCCCGCTCGACCGGGCGGTCGAACGCTTCGCCCCGGGCCAGTCCACGGGACCGTCCTTCGCCGACACGCTGTCACGGGTGGTGGGCGACACTCAGCAGATCCAGAAGGACGCCGAGAACATCATTGCCGCGTTCGTGCGCGGGGAGCCGGTGGAGCTGCACCAGGTGATGGCCGCCAGCGAAGAAGCCGGCATTGCGCTGGAAATGCTGGTCGAGATGCGCAACAAGCTGACCGATGCCTACCGCACAGTCATGAACGTCCAGGTCTGACGGAGCTCGCCTCCTAACCCACGATGACCAACGCCCTGCCTCCTGCCATGCTCGACGGTGTCCGCCGCATGAACGGCACCAGCCGATTCCTGACCTTCGCCGGTTTGCTGGCGGTGCTCGGGGTCCTCTGGGCCGTGGTGCGCTACGGCTCCGCGCCATCCCTGGTGACGCTCTACAGCGGACTGGAGCTGCGGGAGGCGGGCGAGATGAGCGACCTGCTCCAGAAGAACAACATCCGCTACGAACTGGCGGCCGGCGGGACCGCGATCCAGGTGGATGTTGGCTCGTCGGCGCGCGCCCGGGTGCTGCTGGCCCAGGGCGGCCTGCCGACGGAGGGGGGCAAGAAGGGCGACGAACTGTATGACACGCCCACCTGGGGCAAGACCGATCAGGAGATGCGGGTGCTGGAGCGTCGCGCCCTGGAGGGCGAACTCGCCCGCACCATTGCCGGGTTCCACGGCGTCGAGAAGGCGGTCGTTCACCTGGGCCTGCCCGAGTCGAGCCCGCTCCGAAAGCTGGAGCGGCCGGCCAAGGCCTCCGTGGTCGTCACCCTGCGCGGCGGCCGCATGCTCACCGCGGAGGCGGTCTCGGGGATCACGTACCTGGTGGCCAATGCCGTGCCCCAGCTCTCCGGCGACCAGGTGGCAGTGCTCGACAGCGAGATGCGGCTGCTCAGCGCCCCCAACGACGGATCGGCCGTGGGCCTGACCACCCGCCAGCTCGAGATGCAGCGCTCGGTCGAGGAGTACCTGAAGCAGAACGCCGAGCGGATTCTGGCCACGGCGCTGGGACCCAATGAGGCCCGGGTCCAGGTCTCCGCCCGGCTCAACTTTGAGCAGGTGGACAAGACCATCGAGACCTACAATCCGGATGGCGCGGTCCTGCAGAATGAACAGCGCAGCGAGACCCTCGGTGCCGACAGCCTCGAGGGTGGCAACGCCACGGTGGTCAACAACACCTACCTGAACTCGCGCGTGGTGGAGAAGGTGGCCGGTTCCGTGGGCGGACTGGAGCGGCTCTCCGTCGCGGTGCTGGTCAACGACAAGGCGATCGCCCGGATCGCGCCGGGGGCCAACCAGGCGGCCGAGCTGGCGCGGTACGAGCAGGTGGTCCGCGATGCCATCGGCATCGACAGCACCCGGGGAGACCGGATCACGGTCACCGCGATGCCCTTCGAGGCCGTGGCGCTCGGCCTCGATTCGACCGCGGGAACCGGTAGTGCCGACGGTGGCGGGGGCCAGGCCCTGGTGCTGGTTGACCGGTTCAGCCGTCCGCTGCTCGGGCTGGTGGGCGTCATCGCCGCGCTGATTCTCGGGCTCCGGGTGCTCAAGCCGGCCGGCGAACCCAGCCGCAATCTGGCGGCCGGGGCCAGCGGCGGCGGCTCGGCGTTCGGGTCTCAGGACCTGGACGTGGAACTCCCGGCGGTCCGGGTGCCCGCGCTCAATGCCACGACCAACAAACTCAAGAATGAAGTCCAGGCGGAATCCACCCAGCGGCCGGAGATGGCGGCCTCGGTGGTCAAGGCCTGGCTCAGTGAAGGCTGATGGCGATCGCCACCAAGGAACCGCTCAGCGGAGCACAGAAGGCCGCGGTCCTCTGCATGTCCCTGGGGACCGACGTTGCGTCGCGGGTGATGCAGCTCCTCGGGCCGGAGCAGGTCGAGGCGGTCACCAAGGAGATCGCCGCCATGCCGATGGCGGACACCCGCACCGTCGAGGAGGTCCTGCAGGAGTACCGGCAGGTGGCGCGCGCGGCTCAGTCGCTCTCGGAGGGCGGCCTGGGCCGGGCCCAGGAGATCCTGGAGTCGTCCTTCGGCTCCCAGAAGGCCAAGACCATTCTGGAGCGGATCAAGGATCAGCTGACCGATACCGGCCTCAAGAAGCTCAAGAAGGCCGCGCCCGAGGTCCTGCTCAGCGTGCTCCGCGGTGAGCACCCGCAGACGCTGGCGCTCATCCTGGCCCACCTCGATGTGAAACAGGCGGCGGCGGTGGTCGAGGTGATGGACACCGAACTCGCCAGCGACGTGCTGTACCGGGTGGCCCGCATGGAGAAGGTGGCTCCCGACATGCTCGCCGTGGTGGAGGCCGGCCTGTCCAGCAAGACCGACCTGACCCTGTCGCAGGAGATGACCCTCTCGGGCGGACCGGCGGCCGTCGCCAAGGTGCTGACCCTGGCCAATGTGTCGGTGGAAAAGGCGATCATCGAGTCGATCACCCAGCTCAACCACGACATGGCCCAGCAGATCAACAACCTGATGTTCGCCTTCGAGGATCTGACGTCGCTCGACGGCAAGTCGATGCAGCGGATCCTGCGCGATGTCGACAGCAAGGAACTGGCGCTCGCCATGAAGGCCGCCAGCGACGAGCTCAAGCAGCATATCCTGAAGAACATGTCGGAGCGCGCCGGGGCCGCGCTCAGTGAAGAGATGGAATACCTCGGGCCGGTCCGGGTGAAGGATGTCGAATCCGCCCAGACCCGGATCATTGCGGCCGTGCGGACCCTGGAAGAGGCCGGCGAGATCGTCCTCGGGGGACGGGGTGGAGATGATGAGGTCATTGCCTGACGCTCCACCGGCCGCCCCGGCCGCCCCGGCCGCCGCGCTGGCGCGTTTTGCGCTCTGGCCCCTGCCCGAGCTCCCCGCTGGAGGGCCGGTCGCCGGGCCGGGATCGAGCCCGCCGGCCGCCGATCCCGCCGCCGAGGCGTATGCTCGCGGCCACCAGGCCGGCCGGGCCGAGGCGCTGGAGGACGCCAACCGCACGATCAAGCGGGCGGCGAGCCTGCTGGTGTCCACCGCCGAAGCACTGGACGCGGCGCGGGCCAGCGTAGTTCGGGAACTGGAGGACAGTGTCTACCTGCTTGCCCTCGCCGTGGCGCGACACCTGGTCCAGCGCGAGGTCAGCGCCGATCCCGCCGTGGTGCGGGCCCTGGTCCAGCAGGGCCTGGAGGCCTTTCCGGTCGGCTCGCGGGTGGACATTCACGTGAATCCCGAAGACCTGACCGTGCTCCGCAGCCAGGGGGAGATGCCCAACGGCGATGGCCGCGCCGCTGAACTGCAGTGGATTCCCGATCCGGAGGTGGAACGGGGCGGCTGTACGCTGGAGACGCCGCACCGCGTGGTCGACGGCCGGATTGACCTGGCGCTGAGTGACCTGTACGCCCGGTTGCGCGATGACTGACCGCTCGCTCCTCGACCGGGCCGAATCGGCGGCGCTGCGGGTGACCGAGTCGCCCCGGTTTGCCGTGCACGGCCGGGTCACCCGGGTCATCGGCCAGGTGGTCGAGGCCAGTTCGCTCGACGTGGCGCTGGGGGAGCTGTGCCGAATCGAGAGTCACGGCCGCCCCCGGGTGACCAGCCAGGTAGTCGGCTTTCACGAGCGCGGCATCCTGCTGATGCCGCTTGGGGAGCTGGAAGGCATCCACCCCGGGGCCACGGTCCGTCCGCTCCGGCGGGCGCTGGATGTGACCGCCGGAGATGGTCTGGTTGGCCGGGTGCTGGACGGCCTGGGTCGCCCGATTGACGGTCTGGGAGGGATCGGTCCCGCGACCCGGTACTCGCTCTCCGCCGAGCCCCCGCATCCGCTGGAGCGCAGCCGCATCGAGCGTCCCCTGGGGACGGGGGTCCGGGCCATTGATGGGCTGATCACCCTGGGTCGCGGCCAGCGCATCGGCATCATGGCCGGCTCCGGGGTGGGGAAGAGCGTGCTGCTGGGCATGATCGCCCGGCGCGCCACGGCGGAAGTCAACGTGATCGCTTTGCTGGGCGAGCGGGGCCGCGAAGTGCGCGAGTTCATCGAACGCGACCTCGGTCCCGAGGGCCTCCGGCGCTCGGTCGTGATCGTGGCCACCAGCGACCAGCCCGCCGTCATCCGGGCCACCGGCGCCTTCGTGGCGACCTCCATCGCCGAGTATTTCCGCGATGCCGGCAAGGATGTGGTGCTCATGATGGACTCGGTCACCCGGGTGTGCATGGCCTGGCGGGAGATGGGTCTTTCGGTCGGCGAGCCCCCGACCACCAAGGGGTACCCGCCCTCGGTGTTCGCCCAGCTGCCCCGCCTGCTGGAACGGGCCGGCACCGCCCGCCGGGGCAGCATCACCGGTCTCTACACCGTGCTGGTGGAAGGCGATGACTTCAATGAGCCGGTGGCCGACGCGGCCCGCTCGATCCTCGACGGCCACATCGTGCTGACTCGCCGGCTGGCCGCCGAGAAGCAGTTCCCGGCCATCGATGTGCTCGAGAGCGTGAGCCGGGTGCGCGACGTGGTGATCGGCGACGACCACCTGCAGCAGGCCAACACCTTCCTGCGGCTGGAAGCCGCCTACCGGGCCAACGAGGACCTCATTGCGGTCGGGGCCTACAAGCCCGGCGGAGACAGGCTGGCCGATGCCGCCGTGACCCACCGGGAGGAGATGCTCCAGTTCCTGCGGCAGCGGGCCGATGAAGACTGCCCCTACGAGGAGTCGCGGGGACGACTCGCCGCCCTGGTGCAGCGTGCCACCGCGGCCATGGGCGGGAGGCCGGCATGAAGCGATTTGCCTTCCGCCTGGAACGACTGCTCCAGCTGCGGGTGGCGGCGGAGAAAGAGCGCGCCAGAGAACTGGCCGAGGCGCTGACCGAGGAAGAAACCCGACGGGGGGCCTTGCGCGAAGGCGCGGCGCGACTGGCCGAGGCGCGGGAACAGCTGTCCGGCACCACTGCCATCGGCAGACCCCGGGCAGGATCGCTCCGCAACCTGGAGCTGAGTCTCCTTGCCCTCCTGACCAACGCCGCCCAGCTCAGCGCCCGCCACGAGAAGAGCCTGGAACGGGTCGACAGCGAACGGCAGCAGTATGAACTGGCCCGCCGGGAACGCCGGATCCTGGAGCGGCTCCGGCAGCAGCGCCGACAGACGTGGGAAGGGGAGTACCAGCGGTGGGAGCAGGCGATCACGGATGAAGTGGCCCTGAACCGTTCGCGCGGAGAGCCGGAGGATCGGCCATGAACAAGGCGCCCGTATTCGCCGCGCTGGGATTCCTGGTGTCGGCGGCCGCCACGACCGGGGTGATGGTGAAACTCCACCCCCCCGCCGTCGATTCCACCGCGGTCCGGCCGGCGGCGCCTGCCGCCCATGCCGACAGCACCGCGAGCGCCGATTCCGCCGCGGCGCCCGCGGCCGACTCGCTGCGGGGTGATTCGGTGGAAAGCCACCCGGCGGGCCCGGTACGGATGGCATCGGGAACCGAGCCCGGTCCGGGCGGATCACCGGTCCCGCCGGCACGACGCCCCGCCGCACCGGCGCCGGATCCCGTGGCCAAGGCGGCGGCGTACAAGCAGGTCGCCCGAGTGCTGGCCGCCATGAAGCCGCCGCAGGCCGCCAAGGTCCTCTCGCAGCTGTCCGACGATGAAGTCGAGGGCATCCTGCGTGCGGTCGGTCCGCGCCAGGCCGCCGACTTCCTGACCAATCTCTCCACCGAGCGGGCCGGGGTCCTGAGCCGCCGGCTCCTGGTGCCGCCAGCCAAGGGGCCGGGGCGATGACCAGTCCGATTGCCTTGCTGGCGTCGCTGGCTGGCGCGGACGCGCCGGCTCCCCCGGCGCCGGCGGAAGACCCCACGGTCTTTGCGCAGCTGCTGCTGGCGGCGTTGTCGCTTCCGGTGGCGCCCCTCGCCGACCAGGCTGCCCCGATCAACCGGCCAGCCGACGCGCCGCCAGCCAGCGACGACACCGCCGACTCGGGTGAGGGGGCCGCGTCCGCCCCTGCGGAGCCGGTCGATGGCGCCGCCACCGACGACTCCGCCTCCGGTCCGCCGATCGCCGCTGACTCCCAGGCACCCGATGAATTGCCTCCGCCCCCGCGGCCGTCGCGGAGGGTCGTGCGCTCCCACTCCTCCTCTGCTGCGCCGGGCCCGGTGACCCTCCGCGCACCCGACGCATCGACCGCCTCCCTTGCGACGGCGGGGCATGTAGACGGTGCACCACTGCATTCTGTCTCGCTGCCGGCGGCCGAAGGCGCTTCGCTGTCCCGGCCGACGCCGATCGCGGTGGCGCCGGTCCCATCGGCGCCTGACGTGGTGGCACCGGCACCGGGCCCCCCGGCCACAGTGGAGCCGCGATCGCGGATCCGTGTGCCGGTGAACGAGGCGAGCACCGCCGACAGTACGCCTCGGATGCCGGCGGGAGACCCACCGCGGCCGATGTTGGGCCCGGAGCCGGTCATGCCTCCGTCACCAACGGTGCCGCCCCAGGAGATCCCCACCGAGCCGTCGCCATCGAGCGAGTCCCGGACGCCGATCGCCGCGGTTCCGGTGCCTGGGCACACCGCGAGTGTCGGTGCGAAGGGTGCAGGTCATGCCGAGACGTACCGGGCGGCCGCGCCGGTGCCCAGGCCTGGTGACCCACCTCGGGTCCCCGCCGGGCCGTCGCGGCCGCAATCCCTGGACGAGTCCCGGGACGACGGCCGCGAAGTGATCCTGGTTCCACGGATGTCACTGCCAGAGATGCCGCTCGAGGCATCGGACGTGGGCGACGTCCTGCGGCCCCGCCGTGCGCCACGTATGGATGTGGCCGGCGCGCCGGCAGAGACGGTCACCAGTCCCGCACCTCCGGCGGTCCAGGTCACGGAAATCATTCGGACGGTGCAGCCGCTCGGCGACGAACCGATGGAGCGAGAGCGTGAGCCCGAGGTGACATCCCCGGGCCACCCGGTAGCTGCAACTCCTGAGGCGCTGGTGACCGTTGTGGCGCAGACCCTTGGAGTCCCCGCTAGGCTTCCGGCGCCGGCCCTCCCGGCCCGCGCGACTCCTTCCCGACTGACGGAACCCGTGTCAGGCTCGGCCGCCCCGACGCCGGCCCGGTCCGTGACCGACGCCGTGCACGGTGTACTGGCAGAGCTGGCCCACCTGACGGGCGGTGGGGAAGTCCGGGAGGTCCGGGTGGAGCGCGGCGCCGGGCGCGACCCCGTGGCTCCACCGTCGCGATCGGGCCCGGTGAGCGCCCCGCCGCCGGTGACGACTGCCCGTCCGGCCCGGATGCCCGTCATCAGCCCCACGCTGGATACACCCTCGGTCGGGCCCATGGAGGGAGTCGTGGCCAGCCCGATCCAGCCGCGTCAGGCGGCGGACACCGGCCCCGCCCGGTCGGTGCCGTCTCCAAATCTTCCGGCGCCCCGGCAGGAGATGCCCCCAGAAGAGTCCGAGCGTTCAGTGGACACCGGGCTGCGACGGGTACCGGAGGCGGTTGTCGCGAGCGCGCCAACTCCAGCAGCGCCAGCGCTTTCCGCTGGTGTGGCGCCCTCGCCGATGCCCCGGATGGGCGTGGGGCTCGAGCCGGCGCCTCGTGAGGCACGCAACCTGCCCAGAGACGATGGCGAGCGGCCGCGGGCGGCAGGCGTTGCCGATCGGGTGACGATCGCCCTCACCGATGACGCGGGCCGCCAGACGCGCATTCGAGTGGCCGTCCTCGGCGAGCAGGTCCGGGCCACGATTGTTCCCCCCGACGGGGAGTCGGCCCGCCAGCTCGAGGCCCGGATGGACGATCTCACCGCAGCGCTTGTGCGGCGCGGCTTTGTCGAGCCGAAGGTGATGGTGCAGCACGTGACGGAGGCGGGGTCGGCCTGGGCTGGCGTCGCCAACCGGACCAGGAGCGAAGCGGAAGTACCGCGCGGCACGGACCAGCCGGCGGGCGATCAGCGCCAGGGAAGCGGCCGTCGAGGGGAGGAACGGGAGGGCGATGGCCAGCAACGCCATCCGCACCACCGTCCCCGCCAGCGCGATCCTGAGGATCGCAGAAGGTAGCCCACAGTGATTCCAGCCATGATTCCGCACCGGATGGCCTCGGTGGCGGCTCCGGGGACCAGTACCCCGGTGAACAAGGAGCTGGGCAAGGAGGAGTTCCTGCGCCTCCTCGTCACCCAGCTGCGCCATCAGGACCCGCTCAGCCCGTCGAAGCCGGAGGAATTCGCGGCCCAGCTGGCGCAGTTCTCCAGTCTCGAGCGGATGGTGAACATCGAGAAGATCCTGCAGGACCAGGTGGACGCCAGCTCGCTGTCCACCCTGGCGCTCAAAGCCGATCTGGGCGCTTCGTTCATCGGACGGCAGGTCCTGGCCGCGGGCAACCGGCTCGAAGTGACGGACGGCACACCCGCCGCCGTGTCAGTGGACATCGGGCCCGGTGGCGGGCAGGCGGTGCTGACGATCCGCGATCAGGACGGGACCGAGGTTGCGACCCGATCGATGGGGTTCCGCGGCACCGGGCGGCAGACCTTCCAGGCGGGCGACCTGCCCGCGGGCAGCTACAGCTATTCCGTGACGGTCACCTCATCGGCCGGCGCCGACGTACCAGTGCAGACGTATACCCGGGGCGTGGTGGACGGGGTCTCCTTCCACGGAGGCACGGTCATTCTGCGCGCCGGCACACTCAACTTCCCGCTCGACAACGTGGTTGAAGTCGAGCGGGCTCCCGTGGGCGCGGCCGCTCTGGCCGCTGTTACCAGCGCCCGCATTCTTCCCTCATCCGCGGAGCCAGTGCTGCCATGATGCGGTCGCTCTTCGCCGGCGTCTCGGGGCTGCGTAATCACCAGACCCGCATGGACGTAATCGGCAACAACATCGCCAACGTCAATACCGTGGCCTACAAGGCCTCCCGGGTGACCTTCGCAGAGGCGTTCGCGCAGCTGTTGCAGGGCGCCAGCCGTCCGCCGGGCGATCAGGGCGGCATCAACCCCATCCAGATCGGGTTGGGATCCAAGATCGGCAGCATCGACCAGAACTTCTCCCAGGGCAACCTGGAATCGACCGGCGGCACCACGGACCTCGCCATCCAGGGCAACGGGCTCTTTGTGTTGAGCGACGGCAGCCGGAACTACTACACCCGCGCGGGCAACTTCCAGCTCGACGCGGACGGGCGCCTGGTGTCGCCGGCCAACGGATTCAAGGTGCAGGGCATCAACGCCGATTCCAACGGCGTGCTCTCCACCGGGTCGGCGGTCACGGATATCATCCTGCCGTTCGGCAAGAAGTCGCCGGCGCGGGCGACGGCCAACGTGACCCTCACGGGCAACCTGGATGCACGCCAGCAGCCGCAGGGGACCATTCTGGCCACCCAGGGCCGGGTGTACGGCGTGGAGCAGAGCACCAGCAACGGTGGCGTCGGATCCGACCTGAGCGGACTGTACGCCAACGGCGCCGCCAACGCCCAGATCCTGGGCATGGTGCCGAACAGCACGACGATCACGCTCACCGATGGCACCAACAGCCGGACGTACACCTACGTCGCGGCGGACACCGGGGTGGGCACCTTCGACTTCCACAGCCTGAAGGACCTGATCGCGGAGGTCAACAACGATTTCGGGGCGACTGGTTTCAACACCCTCAGCGTGGCCCAGAACAATGGCACGGGGGCGCTGGACTTCACCGCCATCGCCGGCATCAACCTGAGCTTCACCAGCTCCAACCCGGCGCTGCTCAAGGCGCTGGGCGCGGCCAATGGGATTCTGGCCGCGGCCGGGACGGCGTCGTCCGATCAGTTCAGTCATGTCGCCACGGCCACGGATCTCATCACGGCGCTCCGCAATGGCAGCGGCCAGAGCCTGGGCCTGGCGGCCGGCAATACGATCAACATTGACGGCAACGATGGCGGGACGGCGGTGCCGTCCGGCAGCGTGGCCGTCGGGGCCGGCAGCACCTACGGCCAGTTGCTGGCCACCATCAACACCACGCTCGGCCTGACCAACATCGCCGGGGCGACGATCGATGCCACCTCCGGCGCCATGACCATCACCGGCGACGGCGGTCTGGCCAACGCGCTCAGCGGCCTCAACATCCGCAGCGCGGCCGCGGGCGCCGGCAATTTCAACAGCATCTTCGACAGCCGGGCCGGGAACTACATCGAGCGTCAGGCCGCGACCGACGTGACCCACCAGGCCGCCATCACGGTGTACGACTCCATCGGCACCCCGATCAGCCTGAGCATGGCGTTCACCAAGGATCCCACGGCGCCGAACCGGTGGCTGTGGAACGCCACCGTTCCCGCGCCGGGCGCCGTGACGGGGGGCGGCAGCGGCTACGTCACCTTCGACACCGACGGTCGGCTGGAGACCTTCGCCTACAACGGCGGGGCCAGCAGCTTCCAGTTCGATCCCGGCAGCGGGGCGACCGCGCCGGTGGACCTCCAGCTCGACTCGGGGGCGCTCGGCGACATCAACGGCCTGTCCCAATTCGCCAGTCCCTCGAATGCGGTGGCCAGCGCGCAGGACGGCTACCCGATGGGCAATCTCCAGGACATCAGCGTGGACTCACGGGGTGTGATCACCGGCTACTTCACCAACGGCGTCAACCAGACGCTGGCCCAGATCGCCCTGGCCACCTTCAACAACCCCAGCGGTCTGCTCCGCCAGGGGGACAACATGTACGGCGAGTCGGCCAACTCGGGCGGTGCCATCGTGGGCTTCTCGGGGACCAGCAACCAGTCGACCATCACCCCGGGGGCGCTGGAAAGCTCCAACGTGGATCTCTCCGAGGAGTTCACCAACATGATCATCGCGCAGCGCGGCTTCCAGGCCAACGCCCGGGTGATCACCACGGCGGACGAGATGCTGACGGAGCTGGTGAATCTGAAGCGGTAGGGTGATAGACGGTTAGACGGTTAGACGGTTGGGCGGTTAGTCTGTCGGCATGAAGGGTGGGGTCCCCAGCGGATCTCACCCTTCGTGCGTTGTCGCGTGATCTCGCGTCGTTCGCTCGGCCCTCCGGTCCCCCGGTGCTGCGCCACCGGCAACTCCTCCCGCGTTCACGGCACTCTTTTCCCCCTCCCTGCGCCCTCGTTTCGGGGCCCGACGCCAAGTCACGCCGCTCCAATCGGTTGGCCCGCCGACCGAGGCTGGTACGCCGGTTGCCCAAGGAGGGTGGGAAGGCAGTACAGACCGGCGAAGATGTCCCCCCCCTGTGAGGTCGTGTCATGGCGGAAGCGGCAACGGCAGCAGCGGCAGCGACGGCTGCACCGGCAGCGGAGGGCGCGCCGGTCGCGGGAAAGAAGACCGGGCTCATGGTTGGCCTGACTGTCGGTGGGGCGATCCTGGGCGGGCTGGTCGCCAGCTTCGTGATCGCGCCCCGGGTCATCGCCCGGCAAGGACACGCTGCGGTGGCGGCCTCGACCGCCGAGAGCGGGTCGGAGGAGGGCGGGGAGCACGGGGGCAAGCCGGCAGGCGAACGCAAGCTGGTCGAACTGTCCAACATCATCGTCAATCCGGCCGGCTCCCAGGGGAGCCGCTTCCTGATGACCACCGTGGCCTTTTCGGTGGCGGACGAGAAGGCGTACACCGTCCTGAAGGATCACGAGGTGGAGGTTCGGGACCGGGTCACCTCGATCCTGGAAAGCCGCACCATGGCCCAGCTCACCGGGCCCGGCGCGCGCGACTCCGTCAAGCTGGCGATCGCCACCATGGCCGGTACCCTCATCGGCCCCAAGGTGTCGGTGCAGGTGTACCTCCCGCAGTTCGTGATCCAGTGAGCGCGTGATGGCGGACATCTTCTCGCAGAAGGACATCGACAGCCTGCTCAAGGGCACGGCCCCGGCCGCGCCGGCGGCGCCGCCCGTCGAGGTCATTCCCTACAACTTCCTGCGCCCGCCCCGGATCGCCAAGGACCGGCAGGCGCTGCTCAACGGCATCTATCAGCGCATCAGCGTGACGTTGCAGGCGCTGTTCAGCTCCCGGCTCCGGACCTCGGTGGACGTGACGCTGGGCAGCGTCGAGCAGGCCACCTTCGCCGAATTCATCTTTTCGCTGGCCACGCCGAGTGCCGCGTACGTCTACGAACTCGGAGACAAGGTCGGCGGCCAGGGCGTCCTCGACCTTGGCACCGACTTCTCCTATTACCTGGTGGACCGGCTGTTCGGCGGTCCGGGCGAGGCGCACGACCTGCAGCGCCCGCTCACCCAGCTGGAGCGGACCGTGGTCCGGGGCGTGTCCGACAAGGTGTGGGCCATCGTGCAGGAGGCCTGGGCCGATCACCTCACCTTCCTTCCCGCCTTTGCCGGCTTCGAGTCGGCGCCGGACGCGCTGCAGATCGCCAACCGGGAAGACAACGTGCTGGTCAGCAACATCGAGGTCCGGGCCGGCGCGTTCGCCGGATTGATCACGATGTGCATCCCGCTGCTGTCGCTCGAGAGTTTCCTGCAGGAAAAGCCGACCCGCCACTTCCACAGCGTCCGCATGAGCCCCGCGGAGCGGGATGCGGCGCGGCATACGATCGAGGACGCGTTGCGGGCCTCGCGGCTCGAGGTCACGGCCCGCTTTCCCCTCTTCCAGCTCCAGGCGCGCGACGTCAGCCGCCTCGAGGTCGGCCAGGTGATCCACACCGGCCACGCCTATGATGTCCCCGTCGAGCTGCACGTCCGCGGCCTGCGCCGGTTTCTCGGCACGCTGGGCCAGAGCCGGCACTACGTCGGGCTTCGCGTTTCTCAGGCAGTGAACCCTCTGCGACCCGAGGGGACGTCCAAGGCGTCCCGCGGAAGATTGGTGTAACCCATGGACCAGAGTGAAATCGATCGGAACGCGGCCGGGGGCCGCCCGGCCGCCCCATCCGCGGCGAAGGCCCCGGACCTCTCCGAACTGGCGCCGCCGGCGCGGGTCGGGGCCACCGGCATGGCCGGCTCGCTGGAAGCCCTGCTGGATGTCTCCCTGCCGGTGGCCATCGAGTTTGGCCGCACCCACATGACGGTGCAGGAGGTGCTCGAACTCGGCAACGGGTCGGTCATCCAGCTGGACCGGATGGTGGGCGAGCCCATCGACATCTACATCTCCGATCGCAAGCTCGCCGAGGGGGAAGTCGTGGTGATCGGTGAACACTTCGGTGTGCGGATCACCCGGATCGTGGCCGGGGTGGACCAGCCTGCGGTGGCCCGGGAGATGGTGTGATGCTGGCTGCCTTGGCCGCCCTGCTCGTGACCCTCGGATGTCTGGGCGGCGCCGTGTGGCTGCTGCAGCGGTTCGCCCCCGGAGTGCGGGGTGGGGCCGGCGGCGTGCCGCTGGCGGTGCTGCGCCGCATCGGCACCGGCCCGAAGCAGGGCGTCGCGCTGCTGCGGGTGGGTGAGCGGGTCCTGCTGGTCTCGGTGAGCGATCATGGCACCCAGCTGCTCACCGAACTCGACGGTCCCGACCTGGAGGCGGCGCTGGACAGCCTCGCACCGGAGGCGGTGCCGCCCGACGCGGCTGGCCGCGGCCGGTCGGCGCTCCTCGGGTTCGCCCATCGGTTCCGTGTGGTCGCGTCACTCGCGGTCATCGCGCTGGCATCCCCGGTACTGGATCCCGGCGGCGGGGCCGCCGGGCCGGCGACGGTCGTCCAGGCGCTGGTCGGCCGTCACGCGTTGGCGGCCCAGACCGCCGTGCAGGGCCCCACCGCTCCCAGGGTGTCCCTCACGATCGGCCAGGGGTCGGAGTCGCTGCAGCTCTCCGGCGCCGTCGGCATCGTGGTCTTCATGGGAGCGATGACGCTGCTCCCCGCGGTGTTCCTGCTGATGACCAGTTTCACCCGGATTCTGATCGTGCTCCACTTTGTGCGCACCGCCATTGGCACCCAGACGGCGCCGCCCGGGCAGTTGCTGGTGGCGCTGGCCGTGCTCCTGACCGGGGTGGTCATGCAGCCGGTGATGGAGCGGGCGAATACCACCGCCCTGCAACCGTACCTCAACGGACAGATCAGCCAGGTGGACGCCTACAAGAACGCGGTGGCGCCGCTGCGCGAGTTCATGCTGGACAACACCCGCGAGAAGGATCTGGGCACCTTTGCCCAGCTGACCCGGCAGGAGGACGTCGACAGTCTCGAGGCGCTGCCGACGCTCACGATCACCGCGGCCTTCGTCACCAGCGAACTGCGCACGGCCTTCCAGATGGGCTTCGTGATCTTCCTGCCTTTCGTGGTGGTGGACCTCATCGTGGCCTCGGTGCTGATGAGCATGGGCATGTTCATGCTGCCCCCGGTGATGATCTCGCTGCCGTTCAAGCTGATGCTGTTCGTGCTGGCCGACGGGTGGAGTCTCGTGGTCCAGCGCCTCGTCACCGGCTTCCAGGTCTAGGCGTGTCCGCCGGTCTCGCGATCGAGCTGGTCAACCGCGCCGTGGTGATGGTGCTCATGGTGGCGGCACCGTTGCTGGTCACCGCCCTCGTGGTGGGCGTACTCGTGAGCCTGGTGCAGGCGCTCACCCAGATCCAGGAACAGACCCTGACCTTCATCCCGAAGCTGGTCGCCGTCGCGGTGGTCGGGGTGCTGTCGCTCCCGTGGATGGTCCGCGCCCTGGTGGAATACCTCACCCAGATCCTCAATGCCCTGCCGGGACTCGCCTCCTGATGTCGCCCGGACTGCTGCAGCTGCTCGGTCCGCTGGACTGGCCCGCCTTCGTGCTGGTGAGTGCCCGGGTCTCCGGGTTCTTCCTGGCGGCGCCGCTGTGGGCCACCACCGGGATGCCGCGGAGCATCCGGGGCGCGGTGGCGGTGCTGCTGAGCGTGGTCCTCATGCCGCTGGTGACCCCTGTCGCGGCGATGCCGGATGACATGGTCGCCATGGCCGTCGTCCTGGCCGGCGAAACGCTGCTCGGGCTGGCCATTGGCCTGACGGGCGCGCTGGTGATTCACGGGGTGATGATCGCCGGCGAGGTCGCCAGCCTGCAGATGGGCCTCTCCCTGGGCCAGGCGCTCGGCACCGTACCGGAAGGCGCCACGGTCGGCGTCGGCCAGCTCAAGGGGTACTTCGCGCTGCTGCTCTACTTGTCGCTCAATGGCCACCTGGTGCTGTACCAGGGCCTGGCCTCGAGCTTTGCGGCCGTACCGGCCGGTCGCGCCGTGCTGGGCGCGGCGGGCGGGCTCCAGGTCGCCACGATGGCCGGATCGGTGTTCGGCATCGGTGTCCGGGTGGCCGCGCCGATCATGGTGTCGCTGCTGCTTGCCCAGCTGGCGCTCGCCATTCTCGGCAAGGCGGTGCCCCAGCTCAACGTGATGATGCTGTCGTTCCCGATCACCATCTCCATCGGCCTGGTGACCCTCGGCGCCTCGCTGACGTTCGTCGCCGCCTTCCTGACGGGCTCCTTCGCCTCCATTCCCGAGCAGGTGCAGGAGACGATCCGCGCCTTCACCGTCCTGCCGGTGGGGAGATAGTCCATGGCAGAGAACGACGGCCAGGAACGCACCGAATCGGCCACCCCCAGACGCCGGGAGAAGGCCCAGGAGGAAGGGCGGGTCCCCCGGAGCCAGGAGCTGTCCAGCGCCACGCTGCTGCTCGCCGGGACCAGCGTCCTGGCGCTGGCCGGCGGGGCGGCGCTGGCGCGCCACTCGGTGAACCTGCTGCGGACGGATATCGCCTGGCTGAGTGCCCAGCCGCTCAGTGCGCTGCAGGCGGTGTCGATCCTGCAGCAGATCGGTCGCACCACCCTCATGGCGCTGGCGCCGTTCCTGGTGGGCGTCGTGGCCATCATCCTCCTGGTCAATGGCGTGCAGGCGCGCGGCATCGTGTCGGTGGAGCCACTGGCTCCCAAGCTGTCGCACATTGATCCGGTGGCCGGCTTCGGCCGGCTGGTGAGCCTCGACGCGGTGGTCAACCTGCTCAAGGCGCTGCTCAAGGTCTCGCTGCTCGCCTTCGTGACCTACCTGGTGCTCCGGCACGCCTGGGCGGAGATCCTGTCCAGCGGAGGAGCCAGCGTGCCGGTGGTGCTCGGACTCACCCGCACGCTGGCCGTCCGCATGGCCCTGTTCACCGGCCTGGCGTTTCTCGCCATCGCCGTGGCCGACTACGGCTATCAGGTCTGGCAGTACGAGAAGAAACTGCGGATGACCAAGTATGAGGTGACCCAGGAGCACAAGGAGACCGAGGGCGACCCCCAGATCAAGGGACGCATCCGCCAGCTGCAGCGCCAGATGGCCCGCAAGCGGATGCTCGGCAAGGTGGCGACCGCGGACGTCGTGGTCACCAATCCGACCCACATTGCCGTCGCCCTCAAGTACGATCCGCTCCTCTCGGCGGCGCCGATCGTGGTCGCCATGGGCGAGCACCTGCTGGCGCAGCGCATCAAGGACATCGCCCACCGGGCCGGCGTGCCGGTCATCGAGAACAAGCCCCTGGCCCGGGCGCTGCTGGCCAGCGCCAGGATCAACGAAGCGGTCCCGCCGGCCCTGTACGTCGCCGTGGCCGAAGTGATCGCCTTCGTCTTCCGGCGCAAGGGTGCGCCCCTGCCGCGGCGGAGGGATAGATGACCACGCCCACGTCGGCCGTCGGCGCCATGGGAGTGGCGACCGCCTCCCCCATGGCGACCCCCGGGCGCATGAAGGCTGCGGCCCGCGGCGGGAGCAGCAGCGCCGAGCCCTCGATGCTGCAGCGGTTCGGGGGCGGAGCCGAGACCTGGCTGGCGCTCTCGGTGGTGGTGGTGGTGGCCCTGCTCGTGGTGCCGCTGCCGCCGCCGGTGCTGGACGCGCTGCTGGCGCTGTCCCTGGCGATCTCGGTGCTGGTCCTGCTGGTCACGTTGTCGATCCATGACCCCCTGGACTTCAGCATCTTCCCCAGCCTGCTGCTGCTGGTGACGCTGTTGCGTCTGGGACTGAACGTCAACAGCACCCGGCTCATCCTGAGCACCGGTCACGCGGGCGACGTCATCGCCGCCTTCGGGAATGCGGTGATCGGCGGCAACTTCATCGTCGGCCTGGTGATCTTCCTGATCCTGGTCGTGATCAACTTCATGGTGATCACCAAGGGCGCGGGACGCGTCGCCGAAGTGGCGGCCCGGTTCACCCTCGATGCCATGCCCGGCCGGCAGATGAGCATCGACGCCGATCTCGGCGCCGGCCTCATCGACGAGACCGAAGCCCGCCGCCGCCGGGAAGAGATCCAGCGCTACGCCGATTTCTACGGCGCCATGGACGGGTCCGCCAAGTTCGTCCGCGGCGACGCCATCGCCGGCCTGCTGATCACCGGCATCAACCTGGTCGGCGGTTTCCTGATCGGCATCACCCAGCAGGGGATGACCGCCCAGGAGGCGATGGCCACCTTCACCAGCCTGTCCGTCGGCGACGGCCTGGTTACCCAGATCCCCGCCCTGATCGTCAGCACCGCGGCCGGCATCATCGTCACCTACGGGTCGAAGAGCCCGGCCATGGGTCCCGCCATTGCCACCCAGCTCACCCGGCACCAGGGCGCCCTGTGGATGTCCTCGGCGATCCTGGGTCTGCTCGGCCTGGCCCCCGGCTTTCCGATGCTCCCGTTCTTCCTGCTCTCGGCGCTGCTCGCCGGCGTGGCCTTCATGGTGCGGGAGGACCAGCAGCGGCGGCAACCGCCGGTGGCGGTCGTGCAGACCTCGTCCCAGGCCCGGCCGGAAACCACACCGATCAAGGACCTGTTGCTGGTAGAGCCGCTGGAGGTGGAAGTGGGCTACGCCCTGGTCCCGCTGGTGGACGAGGCCCAGAAGGGAGACCTGCTGCCGCGGATCGGCCTGATGCGCAAGCAGCTGGCGCTCGAACTCGGCATGATCGTGCCGCCCGCCCGCATTCGGGACAATATCCAGCTGCCGGCCACGGAGTACTCCATCAAGCTGCGCGGCGTCCGCGTGGCCGGCGGCGAGGTGCTGCCCCGCTACCTGCTGGCGCTGGATACCACCGGGGCGGCCGCCGCGATCGACGGCATCCGGACCATCGACCCGAGCTTCGGACTGCCGGCGGTGTGGATTGCCGTGGACCGACGGGTGGAGGCGGAAGCCTCGGGTTACAGCGTCGTGGAACCGCAGACCGTGCTGTCCACCCACCTGATGGAAACGATCAAGCGCCACGCCGCGGAACTGCTCTCGCGGCAGAACGTGCGGGAGCTCCTGGACAGCGTGAAGGAGACCCACCCGGCGCTGGTCGACGACACCATCCCCGGCAAGCTCTCGCTCGGCACCGTCCACCGGGTGTTGCAGCGGCTGCTCCGGGAAGGCATCCCGATCCGCGACCTCCCGCTCATTCTCGAGACCCTGTCGGACGCCGCCGAGACCACCAAGGACCCGGAGGCGCTCACCGAACAGGTGCGCCGCACCCTGAGTTCGGTGCTGGTGCAGATGTACGACGACGGCGACGGCGCGATCAGCGGCATCACCATGGGCCCCCGCCTGGAAACTGCCCTCATGGGCCTGTTCAGCCCCCGGCCCATGCGGGAGGGTGGCCGGGTGCTCGAGCCGGATGATCTCACCGGGGCGCTCCGTCAGCTCAACGAGCTCATGGAGGCCCACAAGCGCGATGGCCAGTTCCGCCCGCTGATCACCCCGCCGGCCCTGCGCGTGGGTGTGCGCCGCCTGGTCGAACCGGTCCTGCCGCACCTGCCGGTGCTTTCGCTCGGCGAACTGCCCGCCCAGACCCCCATTCACAGCCTTGCCACCTGGGAGTTGCCCTGTGCCGCTTGAGTCCTTTACCGGAACCGCGGTGAATGCGCTGCTGGCCCGGGCCCGTCAGGCGCTCGGCGCCGAGGCGGAGGTCATCGCCGTGCGCACCCATCGCGCCGCCGATGGCAGTGCCCGCTACGAGGTGCTGGCGGTGGACGGTTCGAGCGCCGCCGCGGAACGCCGCCGCATGGCGCCGGACGGCGGCAGCCACCCGCTGCTCAAGGCCGCGCCGGGCCCCGACGACTTTGCCCGGCGGCGCGAGCCGGAGCTGGGCCCGCGGGTCGTCGCCTTCGTGGGGCCGACCGGGGTCGGCAAGACCACGACCATCGCCAAGCTCGCGACCCATCCCGAGTTCTTCCGCCGCAAGCGGGTCGGGCTGGTCTGCCTGGACACCTATCGGGTCGGGGCGGTGGCACAGATCCGCACCTACGCGGAAATCGCCGGACTGCCGCTGGAGGTGGTGTACGAGTCGCCCGACGTGGCGGTGGCCCTCCGGAAGCTGGCGGATCGCGATCTGATCCTGATCGACACGCCCGGTCGTGGGCCGCGCCATCACGCCGACAGCCAGCAGATCCGGCAGTGGCTGCTGCACATCTCGCCCAACGAGACCCACCTGGTGCTTCCCGCCGGCCTGCAGCCCGAGCTGGTGCGGCGCACGGTGGCCGCCTATCGCGATCATGGCATTACCCACCTGACCGCGACCAAGACGGACGAGGCGCCGGACGACTGGACGCTCTTCGACGCCGCGGCCCAGGCCCGTCTGCCGATGCGCTGGATCGCGGATGGCCAGGAGGTGCCGCGAGACCTGCGCGCCGCCGCGCCGCGGCTCCTGGCCGCGGTGGCCGCCCTGCGGCTCCGAGGCGTGCAGCCGGTCGAGGTTCACCCATGACCGATCAGGCCGCGACCCTGCGCGCCATGATGGCGGACCGCCTCCCGGCGTCGGCCCTGCCGGAACCGTCCGGCCCGCCCACGATCGTGGTGGGCAGCGGCAAGGGCGGGGTCGGCAAGTCCGTGGTGTCGGTGCTGCTGGCCGAGCGGCTCACCCGGGAGGGCCGCAAGGTGCTGCTGGTCGATGGTGACCAGAACATGGGCAACCTGCACGTGCTCCTCGGCCTCTCCCGCGGCGCCCGGCTGGAGCACGTCCTCACCGAGGCGGCGGCTCCGCGCGACCTGCTGACGGCGGTGACCGAACGGATCTGGCTGCTCCCCGCCGACAGCGGGGCCGACACGCTCTACTCCCTCGGGTCGATTGACCGTGCCCGGCTGCACCACCGGCTCAGCGCCCTGTACGACGACTTCGATGCCGTCGTGATCGATGCCGGACCGGGCCTGGAGAGCGTGGTGCGGGTCGCCACCATGCGTGCGACGCGGCTGGTGGTGGTGACGGCGCCCGAGCCGGCGGCGCTTACCGACGCCTACGCCACGATCAAGATCGTCCACGCACAGGTCAGCCGGCTCCCCATCGACGTGCTCGTCAATCGGGTAGTGGACGAACGGGAGGGGCCGCAGACCTTCGAGCGGCTGGCCACAGCGGCTGAACGATTCCTGCAGCGCGGCCTGCGGTATCTGGGCGCGCTCTGGGAAGATGAAGCGATCCGGCGGGCGGTCCGGTCTCCGGGCCTGCTGGCCCGCGGACTCGAGGCCGGACGCAATCACGATGTGTTCACGGCGGTAACCGAGCGGCTCGATCTGCCGGCCCCCGCACGCCTGGTAGGCTGATGCAGGTCTGGCCCTAGGAAGGGATGACGATGACGACGACGACGCAGACGCCCACAATGACCGACGCGCTGTGGCAGCGTTACCGCAGCACCGGCGACCCGGCCGCCCGGACCCAGCTGCTGGATCGCTATCTGGGGCTGGTCCATCACGTGGCCCGGCAGGTCGCCGCGCGGGTCTCCGATGTGGTGGAAGTCGATGACCTGGTCAGTGCCGGGACCCTGGGGCTGGTGCAGGCGCTGGAGAGCTTTGACCTCTCCCGCGGGCTGGCCTTCAGCACCTTTGCCATGCGGCGGATCCGGGGCTCGATCCTCGATGAACTCCGCAGCCGGGACTGGGTGCCGCGCTCGGTGCGTTCCAAGGGCCGGCAGTTCGCCGCCATCGTGGCGCAGCTGGAGAGCCGCCTCGGCCGCGCCCCCGAACCCCAGGAAGTCGCCGACGCGCTGTCGCTCGACATGGCTACCTACTGGCGCTGGCGCGAGGAAGTCGACGGCGCCGTCCTGGTGTCCCTCGATGGTTCGGTCAGCACCGAGCACGCGGAGGCGGCCTCGCTCGAGGAGACGCTCGGCGATCCCGCGGCCCCGGTGCCCGGCGAACTGCTGGCCCAGGAAGAGACCGTGGCCAACCTGAAGCATGCCATCGGCATGCTGCCGCCCAAGGAGCGCACCGTCCTGGCGCTGTACTACTACGAAGAGCTGAACCTGCGCCAGATCGCCGAAGTGCTGCACGTGACCGAATCGCGGGTTTCCCAGATCCGGACCCAGGCGCTGAAACGCCTGCAGCAACGCATGGTCCCCGCCCAGGAGCGCGCATGAACCCGAAACTGCTCCGGCTCACCGCCGGTTTCCTCGCCGCCTTTGTGCTGATCTCCTATGCGCCGGCACTGCCGGACCTGCTGCGGGGTGTCTCCTTTGCGCCGGCGCTGTCCGACCTGCTGCGGGGCGTCTCGTTTCCCGCCGTGCGCGCGGGGGAGAATGACGCGCTGCTCGGCAGCGCCGCGGCGCTCTCCCTCGGACTCTGGCTGATCGTGCGGCGCCGCCAAGGGCTCGAGGCACCCGTGGCCTCGCACTCCCGCGTGGGCAGCGCATCGGTCGAGAGCGCCCTGCGGGCCGAGTTGCGCCGGGCGGTGGAGCAGGGCGAGCGCATCCCCGCCATCGCCCGTCGCCATCACCTCTCCCAGGACGCCGTCCGGGTGGCGGTGGGGCGCGGACCGTCGACTCCTGCCGCCGGGGCGGAAAGAGTTTCCCGTCTCCGGCAGGGACCGGTGCCGGCACTGGTGGCGGCCGGCGGCGCCGGTCCCAGGTCGTCGCAGTGAACGCCATATCGCGCAATCGGTTAGCTCCAGCCGGGGAATCGGTCGCGTGGGGCACAGCGATTGCTTTTCCGGTGCCCGTCTCCTTGAGGTGAGCCATGGGCCTGAACGCAATCAAGAGCACCGCCCGGACACTGAGCTACTACACCCGGCTGCAGGCGCTCACCGCGAACAACCTCGCCAACAGTGATACCGAGGGCTTCAAGGCCGACGTCATGTCGGCGCGCCTGGCCGGCGATGCCACCTATCCCGTTCCGGTCACCCGGATCGATCTGTCGCAGAGCACCCTGACCGCCACCGGCCGGCCGCTGGATGTTGCGCTGGACGGGCCCGGCTTCCTGGTGCTGCAGACCGAAGCGGGGGAACGCCTGACCCGCGGCGGAGGACTGGCGCTGGATGCCGCCAACCGGCTCAGCGACCGCCACGGCAACGTGCTCCTGGGCCAGGAGGGCCCGATCGCCATTCCGCTGCGCTACTCCGCCCTGGAGATCCAGGCCGATGGCGACGTGGTGGTGGACGGCCTCCGGCTGGATCGCCTGCGGATGGAGACGGTCGAGGATTCGAACAGCCTCATGAAGGAAGGCGCCGGTCGCTATGTGGCCGGCACGCCCACCATCCCGGTCGACTCCACGACCACGGTGCTGCGCCAGGGAGAGATCGAAGACAGCAATCAGGACACCCTCAAGGGCGTGGTCGACCTGGTCACGATCCAGCGGGCCTACGCCGCCAACGTGGATTCCCTCAAGGCGCTGGATTCGGTGCTGGGCACGGTGGTGAATGACGTGGGCCGGGTGGGCTAGGCCACGAGCAATTCCATTCCAGGAGACTGACCCATGAACCCCGGCCTTCGCGCCTCCGCCAGCGGCATGCGTGCCCAGCAGACCCGCATTGACGCCATTGCCAACAACCTGGCCAACGTCAATACGACGTCGTTCAAGCGCAGCCGCACCAACTTCGAAGACATGCTGTATGAGACGCTGCAAGGCTCCCAGCTGGTGCGCTACCAGGGCACCGAAACGCTGGCGCCGATTCAGATCGGGCGCGGCGTGCGGCTGGCGGACATCCAGCGGATTCATACCCAGGGCGCGTTCGAGACTACCAACAACCCGTTCGACTTTGCCATCGAGGGCGAGGGCTTCTTTCAGGTGCAGCTGCCCAACGGCAGCACTGCCTTCACCCGCGACGGCACCTTTACCCGCGCCGCCGACAGCGGGGCGCTGGTCACCCACGCCGGGTACCTGCTCGTCCCGGAGATCTCGGTGCCGCCGGAAGCGGTGCAGGTGACGGTGTCTCCGGGGGGCAACGTCAGCGCCATCCTCGGCACCTCGGGTGAACAGGTGGAGCTGGGGCAGCTCGAACTGGCCCGATTCGCCAATCCCAGCGGGCTGCTCTCGCTGGGGGGCAACCTCTATCAGCAGACGCCGGCCTCCGGGGATCCCATGACCGGGGTGCCGATGGAAGACGGCTTCGGGCAGGTGGTCCAGGGGTCGCTCGAGGCGTCCAACGTCGAGATCGTGCAGGAGATGGTAGACATGATCACCGCGCAACGGGCCTACGAGGTCAACTCCAAGGCGATCAAGACCGCCGAAGAGATGATCCAGACCGTCACCAATGAACTGATCCGCTGATGCGCCGGACCCTCGGTGCCCTGGTGGTGCTCCTGGCGATCGGGCCACCGGTCGTGGCGGCCCAGGCTCCCGGGGTGGCCGGCCGTTCCGGCGCGGAGACCGCTGCGGTGCCCCCGGCGCTGCAGGCTCGCATCGCGGCAACCATCGCCCGCAACTGGGGCGTCGATACGGCCGGACTGGTGCTCTCGTGGGGCACCGGGTCGCTGGCGGGGGCGCCGGACTCGAGCGCCTTTCGCCTGCTGGGCGGCGGGGAGGGCGGCTGGTTTGCGCTGCTGGTGGAGCCTTCCGGTCGTGCTCCCAGTGCGCTTCGGCTGCGGGCCGGGATCTCCGCGCCCCGCCAGGTCGCGGCGCGGGCCATCGCCTCCGGACAGCGGCTGGTGGCGGCGGATATCCGGGAGCAACCCGAGGTGCGCTGGGGTCCACCGCCGGCCGGCACCGCACCGCGGGTCGAGGCCGGGTGGGTCGCCCGCCGCCGGCTGCGGCCCGGCGCGCTGCTCGACGCCACCCATGTCGGTCCGGCCCCGGTCGTCACCGCCGGCCAGCCGGTGCGGGTGCAGTGGAATGAAGGCAGTGTCGCGGTGGCCCTCGAAGGAGTCGCGCTGCACGATGCGGCCCTGGGCGCGCCGCTTCGGGTCCGCACCCTCCGCAAGCGCGGCGTGGTGCAGGCCACCGTCACGGGCCCAGGCGAAGCGAGGATGAACTGATGCGGTTGCTTGCGTACACACTCCTGCTCGGCGCCCTTACCGCGCGAGCGCTGCCTGCCCAGGGGACGCCCCCAGCGCCCGCCGCGACCCAGGCCCCGGCTCCCGCCGGCCAGCCCGCGGTGCAGACAGCCCCGCCGGTGAGTCGCGCCGGGTGGTTCAGCGACAAACGGCCGCTCCGGATCGGCGACATCGTCACGATCGTGATCGACGAGAGCGTGAACGCCCATGAGCGCCAGTCGGAGAACGCCGGCAAGCGGCGTACCAACGAAATGGGCCTCAACATGAACGTCGGAACCGACGTGGCGGTGGGGCCGCAGAAGGGGTTCCAGAGCGGACTCGACCAGAACTCCCGCGCCGGCGGGGAGGCCCGCCGGACCGGCGACCTGTCGGCCGTGATCAGCGTGCGGGTCGTGTCCATCGAACCGACCGGCATGGCCCGGGTGAAGGGCGAGAAGACCGTCGGGGTGGACGGCCGCAACCAGGTCATTCAGGTCGAGGGGGTCGTGCGGCCGGAAGATGTCACGTCCCGGAACACGGTGGGCTCGAGCCGCATCGCCGAGTCGGTCATCACCTACAAGGGCAAGAAGATCGGCCCCGCCAAGGGGATCCTTGGCAGCATCCTCTCGATCTTCTGGCCATGAGAAAATCACCCCGTTGCCTGGCTCCGGTTCTGCTCCTCCTTCTGTTCGGCGGGTCGGCCCTCGGCGCCCAGGTGACCGAGCGGGTCGGGGATCTCGTGACCGCCGTGGGCAATGTCCCGCGGCGACTGATCGGTTACGGGCTGGTCATCGGTCTCGAGGGCAGCGGAGACCGCTCCTTCGGGAACGCGACCGGCGGCACCCAGACGGTCCGGTCCATTGCCAACGCCTTGCGGCGCTTCGGACTGGAAGTGCCGGCGGAGCGGCTCCGGCCCCGCAACGTCGCCGCGGTGATCGTCACCGCGGAAGCGTCCCCGTATTTGCGTGCCGGCGGCCGCTTCGAGGTCCAGGTCAGCTCGATCGGCGACGCGACCAGCCTGCGTGGCGGCGTGCTCTGGATTACCCCGCTGCTCGGCGATGTCGACGAGGCCCCGGTCGCGACGGCGCAGGGGGCGCTGCTCGCCGCCGATGAGGATGTGCGCCAGGCCGGCCGCCGCGGGAATTCGGCCCGGATCCCCGACGGCGGTGTGCTGGAGATCGATCCCGCACAGGTCGCCGCGCTCACCCCCAGGCTGCTGCTCCGCAAGCCCGGCCTGGCGACCGCCCAGCGGGTGGCGCAGGCCATCAACGCGGCCTTGGGAGACACCGTTGCGAAAGTGGACGATCCGGGGTCGATCACGCTCAAGTCCGGCGGTCCGGCGGGCGATAATCTGGTCAGCCTCCTGGCCGCGATCGATACCATTCCCGTCCGGATGGTTCCCGATGCCCGGGTGATGATTGATGCCCGGAGCGGCACCGTGGTCAGTGGCGGCACCACCCGGGTGGGAGCGGCGGTCCTCAGTCACAAGGGATTGACGCTCCGGATCGGCGGCGCCGCGCCGACGCCGGGAGACAGTGCCGCCGGGCCCGAAGGGCTCCTGACGGTGACCGAAGGCGCGACCGTGCAGGAGGTCGTGGCGGGGCTGCACGCCGCGGGCGCCAAGCCGCAGGAAATCGCGGCCATGTTCCTGGCGCTGCGGGATGTGGGCGCCCTGAGCGCGGAGGTCGTGGTCCGATGACCGACGTCCGGAAGGCCGCCGGCCTGCCGCCACACGCGTCCGAGGCAGCGGACGCGCGCACTCGCCTGAAGAAGGCGGCACGCGATCTCGAGGCGGTGTTCGTCAACGAGCTGTTCAAGGCCATGCGCGCCACCGCGCCCAGCCAGGGCATTCTCACACAGGATTCAGGACAGGAGGTGTTCACCGGCATGCTGGATGAGCACCTGTCGCAGATCGAGGCCGAGCGGGCCGACAGCACCTTGAGCCGGGCGCTGTACCGTCAGTTGAGCCGCCGGTTGCCCGATCCCGAGCCTGTCCAGGGAGCACCATGATCGCGCCCGGGCGCCAGCAGTACATCCCGGTGGATCCCGCCGCCTCTGGGCGGCTGGCCGATCTGGCCGACGCGCTCCTGTATGAGGCCAACGTGATCGAGGAGCTGCGCCAGGCGCTGCTGCGGCAGCGTGCCGGCGTGGCGGCAGATGATGCGGGAGTGGTGGAGGCGAGCATTCACGCGATGGGCCGGACGCTGCTGACCCTGGACGAGGCCAAGCGCCGGCGTTCGGCGCTGCTCGCCCTGATCAGCGGGGGCGAGCCCACCGCCCTCGAGCAGCTGGAACAGACGCTCGGCGGCGTGCTTCCTCCGGAGGTGGAGGAGGCGCGCGCCATGGTGAAACGCTCCGCCCTGATGGCCGCGCAGGACCTGGCCATCAATCAGCACATCCTGCGGCGCGCCATGGAGGCGGGTGACATTTTCCTGCAGCGGCTCTTCTCGATGGCGGGGGACCCCGCCGCCGGCTACCAGTGCGGCGAGCGGCCCACCGATCCGGCCCCGCAGAGTGGGCTGATCCTCAACCGGACCGCCTGACCATGAGCCTCTCCAGCCTGCTGAGCATCGCCCGGACCGCACTGATCACCCAGCAGCGAGCGATCGACACGACCGGGCACAACATCGCCAACGCCAGCACCGAGGGATACAGCCGGCAGCGCCTCAACCTGAGTGCCGAGACGCCGCTGCGGACCACCCTCGGCCAGCTGGGCCGCGGGGTCACCGCCAGTGGCATCGCGCGTATCCGCAGCGAGTTGTTCGACTCCGCCTTTCGCCGCGAGAACGGCGAGCTGGGACGATTCTCGACTCGCCGGGATGTCCTGGGCCAGGTCGAGACCCTCTTCGGCGAGCCCAGCGACCAGGGCCTCGGCGCCGGCATCGACCAGCTGTTTGCGGCCTTCGGAGACCTGGCCAACGATCCGACCGGCAAGGCGCCGCGGGCGCTGGTGCGGCAGACCGCCGAGACGCTGACCGCCCGATTCCGCAGCGCCGACCTGCGGCTGGGGGAGATCGCGGCGGAGACGGCCTCCCGCATGCAGGACACGGTGACCCAGATCAACGGCATGGCGCAGGAAATCGCCGACCTGAATCTGCAGATCCGCAGCACCTCCGCCGGACAGCGTGAGGCGCCCGACGTGAAGGACCGGCGGGACCTGCTGGTGGACAAGCTCTCCGGCCTGATCGGGGTGCGGGTCCTGGAGCGGAGCGACGGCACCATCGGCGTCGCCGCCGGCGATGCCATGATCGTGGACGCCGGTCAGGCCACGCCGCTGGAGCTGCGCAGCCTCGGCAACGGCGGCTACGGTGTCGCGTTGAACGGGGGGGCCGGGCTCCTGGCCCTGCCGGGCGGAGCCCTGGCGGCGCTGGCGGAGCTCTCCACCACGACCCTTCCCGGTATGCGGGCCAAGCTGGACCAGCTCGCCGCCGGGATCGTCACGGAGGTGAACGCGCTGCATCGTGCCGGCCGCAGCCTGACCGGCTCCACCGGGCTTGATTTCTTCGATCCGGCGGGCGTCACCGCCCACAGCTTTGCCGTGAGCCAGGCGGTGGCGCTGTCCACCGACAACATCGCCGCGGGAGCCAGCGGCGGGGTGGGGGACAACTCGGTGGCCCTGGCCCTCGCCGCCCTGCGGACCACGGCCACCGCCAGCTTCGGCGGCGATACGATCGGCCAGGCGTATGCGGGACTGGTGTCCGAGATCGGCGTGGCGCTGCACGACGTGGGCCAGCGGTATGAGGCCCAGGAAGTGATTGTGGATCACTCGGAGAGCATGCGCCGGAGCATCAGTGGTGTGTCCATCGATGAAGAACTCACCAACATGATTACCCAGCAGAATGCCTTTGCCGCCGCCACCCGACTGGTCTCGGTCGCGGATCAGATGATGCAGGATATCCTTGGGATGGTGCGCTAGGCCGACGCGGCAAGAGCAAGGAGCGCTGTGCTGATACTGAATCGTCGCCAGGGAGAGGCGATCATCATCGAGGGTGGGATCCGGGTCATCGTGCTGTCCAGCGATCGCCGGGGTGCCCGCATCGGCATCGAGGCGCCCTCGACCATCAACATCCAGCGGGAGGAACTGGTGTCCCGAGTGGCCGAAGAGAACCGTCGGGCCAACGCCCGCTCCACTGGCGCCGACTGGCTCGACGCCATCCCCCTGAAGAAACCCTAGCCGGTTCCGCCCCCGGCACGGCGGTGGCTCACGCCGATGCCCGACGCCACACCGGCAACGCGACCACCGCGCGGGTGCCACCGTCCCGCCGGTCTTCCAGCTCCACCGTACCGCCCTGGCGGCTGGCCAGCCACCGGGCCACACTCAGCCCCAGGCCGAGGCTTCCGGCCCGGGTGGTGAAGAACGGTTCAAAGGCCCGCCGTCGGACCTCCGCCTCGCGGCCGGTACCGTTGTCCTCCACCGTCAGCCGGACCGTTTCTGCCTGGACCTGGGCGCCGAGGACAATTCTCGGCTCCGCCTGGTCCGCGAGCGCCTCCTTGGCGTTGGTGATCAGGCTCAGGAGCAGGTGCCGCAGGGTGCCCTCCAGGCCGCGCACGGGGGGCAGTCCACCGACCAGCCGCAGGTCCACCTCCGTGGCCGGTAGCCCGCGCTGGTAGCGCTGCAGGTCGAGCACGTAACTCAGCAGGTCATCCACGATGACGGGAGCGATTTCGGTTTCTGGCGGGGCGTAGATCTGGCTGAAGCGGGCGATCGTGTCTGCGAGGTGCTGGACCGAGTCACCGATCGCCGTTCGGAACCGCGGACCCTCGGCCTGGGAAAAGAAGTCCGCGTGCGGGTCCGCGAGCAGGTTGAGCGTCTGCAAGGGGCCACGGAGGTCGTGGGCCATCCCGCGCGCCAAGGACGCCACCACGGTGGCGCGATCGGCACGGATGAGGGCTTCCTGGAATTGCGGTGATGACTGCACCTGCTCTGCTGGGACGGACACCATGGTCACGTTGGGGTCTCCCGGGGGCAGCGGAAGAGTACCCGGGCCAGTCGGCGCGGGCAACCGGCGCCACGGGTTCCTTACCGACGGCGCACCCAGACTCCGTCGATGATCGGATCGGACTGGTTCCGCCGTTCGATCACGTCGAGCATGCTGCGGGTGATCGTGGTGCCCTTCGACAGCAGCTTGACCCCGGAACTGGTGCACAGATCCGCCGCCAGCACCATGCCCGTCACGAGGCTGTCCACGCCGAGGTGATTTCGGGTCGACTCCCACTCCTCCCGCGGCCGGTCCAGGACGGCCGATTCCAGGTGCCGGAACGCCAGGGGGTCGTACCAGGTGCCCACGTGGGCGCTCAACTCCTCGATGGCCTCGGCCGGGGTCCGGGACGGCCGCCCCGAATCGCCCGACGCCAACCGGTCAAAGTCGATGGCCACCCGCAGGATGCGCGATCGCAGCGGGATCTGCCCCGACACGAAGTGCGAGGGCATGCCGGTCCCGTCCCAGTTCTCGTAGATCCCGCCGATCAGTTCGCCGGCGCTGCGGAGCTGTTCCACCGGCTCGAGCAGCGCCGCCGAGACGACGGCGTAGTGCCAGTCGGCGTAGGCCGGCGCGCCGCCATGCTGGTGGGCCGCGTCCACCACCTTGCCGATCTCCTGCAACTGGGACGCCAGGGCGAGGTCGGCCAGGAGGGACTCGGGGACCTCGAACCGGGAGGCGATGCTGGCGGCGAGGGCCCCGAGCCGGGTGCCGCGATCGGCCGCGCCCGGAAGGCTCAGGTCCACCAGGTGCATCAGCAGCTGCAGCAGCTGTTCGAAGCTCCGTCCCAGCTGGAGGTGCAGCGCCTGGACCTGGTCGCGATCCTCGCGCAGCTGGTCCTGCAGCGCCTTGATCCGGAGGCTGGCGCGTACCCGGGCCAGCAGCTCGGGCAACTCGATGGGTTTGGTGAGGTAATCATCCACCCCGATATCGAGCCCGCGCACCTTCAGCGCGGTATCGCTGAAGCCGCTCAGCACGACGAACATGCACCCGGCCAGTTCGGGGTCGGCCCGGACCGCACGGCAAAAGGCGAAGCCGTCCATCTCCGGCATCTGGTAATCGGAGATGATCAGGTCGGGGTGGATCTGCCGGGCCACCTGCAGGCCGTCCAGGCCGTTCACGGCCGTGGCCACTCGCAGGGCGGGCTCGTGGGTGAGCGCCGTCCGGAAGTGGGTGAGCGTGAGCGGGTCGTCGTCGACCAGGAGCACGGTGCTCACCTGGACCGTCACATGGCCCCCGCGACGCCCGGGGTCCTGCCCGCCGCGACCGGGGCGGCGGAATCGACCGGCGCGGCCGGCGCCAGGGAATCGTTGGCCATGGCGGGGGGCAGGAGCATGGTGACAGTCACCCGGCGATTCGCGTCGGCCGTGGGGGTCTCCCGGTTGCGCAGCCGGCGATCGGCCCAGCCGCGCACTTGCTGGACCTGGGCCTCGTTCAGCCCACCCGCGACCAGAACCCGCCGCGCCGCGTTGGCCCGGTCCACGCTCAGTTCCCAGTTGGAATACCCATCGAGCCGGCGATACGGTCGCGCGTCGGTGTGACCTTCAATGACCACGGCGTTCGGCAGCGTGCCCAGCTCGTGCCCGAGGAACTGCAGCAGCACCACCCCCGGCGGCTTGGGCGTCGCGTTGCCGGTCTCGAAGAAGACCCCGGTGGAATCCTCCAGCAATTGGATCCGGAGCCCTTCCTCGGTGATCTCCACCTCCACATGCTCGGCGAGGGCGGCCAGCGCCGGCACCTCGCGCACCGCCTCCCGGATCTGTTCGGCCAGCTGGCGCAGGCGATCGCGCCGGAGGTCGATGACCTGGCTCGGGGCCATGATACGGGGGCTCTGCGACTGCGCGCCCTCGCCCTCCATGATGGAACTGCCGAACTCGTTTGCCCGGCCGAGGGGGTCCTGGAAGTAGCCGGCGATCGCCGACTTCACATCGCTCGACTGGCCCACGATCCACAGCACCAGGAACATGGCGAACATCGCCGTCATGAAGTCGGCAAAGGCGACCTTCCAGGCGCCGCCGTGATGGCCGTGCCCGTGGACCTTCTTCTTGATGATGATGATGGGTTGTTCGCGCGCCTTGTTCATGGCCTACTTCCCGGCCTTGGCCGCCTGCTTGCAGGCCGTTTCCATCTCCTGGAACGTCGGCCGTCCATTGGAGAAGATCGCGCGCCGGGCAAACTCCACCGCCACGATAGGCGCGAACCCCTTGGCAAAGGCCACCACGCTGGCCTTGAAGAACGCGAAGAAGCGGGACTCCTCCGAGTTGGCGTGTTCGATGGCCGTCGAGAGCGGGTTGACGAAACCGTACGCCAGGAGGACGCCGAGGAATGTCCCGGTCAGGGCGGCGGCCACCTTTTCGCCGATGATCTCGACCGGACCGGAGATGGCCGCCATCGTGACCACGATACCGAGGACCGCGGCGACGATGCCGATGCCGGGAAGGGCATCGCCCACCTTCTGAAGCGCGCCGGCCGGCTTCCCCGCTTCCTCGTGGTGAACGTCCATCTCCCCGTCCATCATGGCGTCGAGATCGTGGGGGGGCACGCTGCCGACCAGCACCAGCCGCAAGGAGTCGCACAGGAACTCCATGGCATGGTGCTCGTGGAGAACCTTGGGATACTTCTTGAAGATCGAGCTCTTGTCGGGGTCCTCGATGTGGCCTTCAATGGCCACCAGGCCGTCCTTCCGGGCAACCTGAAACAGCTCGTACAGCATCTTGAGCGCGTCGAGGTACAGGTCGCGGGTGAAGCGGCTGCCCTTGAACACCACGCCCAGTTTCCCCGCCAGCGCCTTCAGGACCGCGCCGGGGGTGGAGATGAGCACCGTGCCAAAGGCGATCCCGCCGATGGTCACGATCTCCGAGACGTGAAACAGCGCGCCGAGATGGCCCCCGGCGATGGAGAAGCCACCCACCACCGAGGCCAGGACGATCAAGAGGCCGATAATTGCGATCATGGGCGTGCCATCCCTTGCATAGGCTGAAGTATCGGTGTCGCTTGCCGATACCTTGAGATGTCACGGGGGCCCGACGGCTCCTTCCGCCCGGGGGGACGTGGAGTGCCGTATATCATCAACGGGATGCGAGAACTGTTGGCCAGGGGGGAGAACCTCCCGACCCTGCCCACGGTGGTGTTTCACCTGCACCGGGTCCTGGATGATGAGCGGGCGGGCGCGGCCGATGTGGCGGCGATCATTGAACGGGATCCCTCGCTGACCGCCCGGCTGCTGCGGGCGGCCAATTCGGCCGCCTTTGCGCGGCCGGGCGAGCGGATCGGCTCGGTCCATTCGGCCGTGGCCCGGCTGGGCGTCAATCAAGTCCGCGCCGTCTGCATCGTGCTGGCGGTGGTGAAGGCGTTTCGCTCGCGGCAGGGCGGCCTCGACCATGAGGCCTTCTGGGTGCACTCGGCGGCGGTGGGGATGACCGCCCGCCGGCTCTGGGAGCACTTCGGGGAAGACCCCGCGATCAGCGCCGATGACGTCTATGTCGCGGGGCTGCTGCATGATGCCGGGTTGCTGATTCTGGAGCAGTTCTTCCCCAGGGAGTTCGTCGAGGTCCTGACGGTCCGTGCCGAGCACGGGGGGCGGCTCTGGCAGACCGAAGAGGAACATCTGGGAATGGATCACGGTGCTGTGGGCGGGCTGCTTCTCGGGCGGTGGTCACTCCCGCCCTTTCTGGCCGAGGCGGTCACCAATCATCACCATCCGCATCAGGCCAGCGAGGGTCTCCAGCGAGTCTGCCGGATCGTGCAGGCGGCCGAAGTGCTCTGCAGCGAATTCGGGGTGGGGCTGGCGGAGGAGGGGGGAGCCGATTGTTCCGGCGCCGACGTGCTCGGGGAGTTGGGGGCCGATGATGAACTGATCGAGGCGGTACAGCAGGAGATTCCCCCCTTGGCGGAGCGAGCCCGGCTGTTCCTTTCATGAATGCAAAGGGGCGGCCTCGCTGGCCGCCCCTGGTGGTGGATGAGGTGGGACTGGACCGATCAGGCGGTGCGGCGCTGGAATCGCTGGACCAGCCGGGCCGCGTACTCGTTGCTCAGCACAATCATCACGAACAAGGCTTTGAGCATCTTCCCACCTCCAGGTATCGGCGCGATGGCCGTCCTCTCTTAGACACCCCAGCGCATGATTAGTGCCACGTCACAGAATGAACCCGCGACTCAATCGTCATATCGCAAGTTATTACCAGGTCACGAGTTATGCAATGCCTGAAATCTCGGCTATTGCTTGGCCGCTGCGGCGACCCCGCCAATAGTGTGTGGGATCGGGAAGGCCACCGGCCATCGAAGCTCCAGCGCTCGTGGCTTTACCGATTCCGATCGCGAGTTCACGAGCGGAGAGGTCCGTGGATCTCATGGATCGCTCCCGCGGGGCCGATACCTGTGCCTCAGGAGTCCTGCACCAGGGTATCCGCCAGGTTCGGTCTACCGCGCTCTCGGGGGACAGATGTCTCGCACGCTCGCCGTCAGAATCCACAGCATCCGGGGACGCATCGCGATGCTCGTGGTCATTGCCCTCGTCGCCCTGGGCGGGGTCGCCTGGCTCGGCCAGAGCACGCTGAATCACCTCAAGGTCAACGGCCCGGTCTACCATGACATCGTCCAAGACAAGGACCTGCTCGCCGACGTGCTGCCGCCGCCCGAGTACATCATCGAGACCTACCTGGTGGCACTGGAGATGCTGCGGGAGCCGAGGCGGTCCGGCGTGGAACAGCTGGCGGAGCGGGTCAAGACCCTGCACGCGGATTTCGACGCCCGCCACCAGGTCTGGGTTGAATCCCTGGCGGAGGATGACCTCAAGACCATGCTGGTAGTGCGGTCCCACGCACCGGCGGTCGCCTTCTACGAGGCCGTGGAGGGGGAGTTTCTGCCGGCGCTGCTGCAGGGTCATCGGGTCCGGGCGAGCCAGATCATGGACCAGCGAATGATCCCGCTCTACCAGGAGCACCGGCATGCGATTGACGAGGTGGTGCGGCTGGCGACCGCCCGCGCCGCGGCGGCAGAAGGCGCCGCGAAGGTCTCCATTGAGCGACAGACCCTGACGATGCTCGGGTTCGCCACCGCCATGCTGATGATGATTGCGGTGGTGGGTTGGGGGCTGGCCGGGGGCATCGTCACCCCCATCGATCATACCATCGAGGTCCTCGAAGCCGTTGCCCGGGGCGACCTGAGCCGGACCTCGAAGCGGAGCCGGCTCGCCGAGGTCAGCCGGATGGGCGAGGCCCTGGACCGGACCGTGGTCCACATTCGTGAGGCTCTCGCGGCCGACCGGGTGGACTGGCAGGCGGTGGGACAGCAGCGGGCCGAGGTGAACCGGATCCGGCAGCTGGTGGAGAACGCGCCCATCAACCTGACCTGGGCGGACAAGGACCTGAAGCTGGTGTATATCAACCCCGCGGCCCGGAACACCTTCGACCGGATGGGCCTCCCAGTCGACCAGCTGGTGGGCGGGCCGATCGCGCGACTGCACCAGGCGCTGGACCGCGAAGGGGCACGGTTGCGGGACCCCGCGCGGCTGCCCTTTGCACTCCGGGTGGAGCACGCCGACCAGACCCTCGACCTGGTGGCCTGCGCCATCCGGGATGAGGCGGGGGCGTATCTCGGTCCGATGATCACTTGGGAGGTCGTCACGGAACAGATTCAGGCGGCAGCGCACGTGGAGACCGCCCAGCGCCGCGAGCTGAAACAGGCCGAGGAGCGGCGGCAGGTGGAGCGGTCGGCGGCGGAGCAGCAGCAGGCCGCCGCCGTGGCGCGGGAAGCCGAGCAGCGCGCCAGGATGGAGGAGGAGCGCAGCCGGGCGGCCGAGCTGCAGGGCAAGGTGGACCAGATCCTGGCGGTGGTGGACGCCGCGGCGGCGGGCGACCTGACCCAGGCGGTGGAAGTGCGGGGTGCGGATGCCATCGGGCGCCTGGGGCAGGGCCTGGCGCAGTTCTTCAGCAATCTGCGGGGCAGCGTCGGCAACATCGCCCGGACCGCGGAGACGGTCGCGGACGCCACGGCGCGGGTGAATGGGGTGGGGCGGCGGCTGGGCGAATCGGCGGCGGAGTCTTCGGCCCAGGCCTCGGTCGTGGCCACCGCCGCCGACGAAGTGTCGCGCAACGTCCAGACCGTGGCGGCGGGCACCGAAGAGATGTCGGCCTCCATCCGGGAGATCGCCAAGAACGCGGCCGACGCGGCGCGCATCGCCGGCCAGGCGGTGAAGGTGGCCGATCGCACCAACCACACGGTCGGGAAGCTGGGAGAGTCGAGCGCCGAGATCGGCCAGGTGATCAAGGTCATCACCGCCATTGCGCAGCAGACCAATCTCCTGGCGCTCAACGCCACCATTGAGGCGGCCCGGGCGGGCGAAGCCGGCAAGGGCTTTGCCGTGGTCGCCAATGAGGTCAAGGAACTGGCCAAGCAGACGGCGCAGGCGACCGAGGACATCAGCCGCAAGATCGAAGCGATCCAGGTGGACACCGGGGATGCCGTGTCCGCGATCCGGGAGATCGGCGGCATCATCGTGGAGATCAGCCAGATCCAGACGACCATCGCCGGCGCAGTCGAAGAACAGACGGCGACGGCCAACGAAATGAGCCGCAATATCAGCGAGGCCGCGCGCGGGGCCGAAGAGATCGCCCAGAACATCCAGCGGGTGGCGCAGGCCGCCCAGGGCGCCAGCTCCGGGGTGGACGAGAGCCAGGCCGCGGGCGCGGAACTGGTCCGGGCGGCGGAGCAGTTGCGGTCGCTGGTGGCCCAGTTCCGGATCCTGAAGGAGGAGGCGACGCGGGGCCGCCCGGAGCGGGTGGCGGCGGCGATGGTCTGAGAGGGGAGCCGGGTTCAGGGTTCAGTTCCCATCCCGAGGCGCCGATAGCTGATCTGTGGACCGGTCGTTCACTCCAGCGATCGGCGCCTCGTCTTGTGGTCCCGGTGCGCCGTACCCCGAATCGAGGAGCGCATGAAGGCTTCCAGCCTGATCCTGATCCTGATCCTGCTGGGCATTCCCCTCGGGGCTCACGCCCAGATTCCCCCCAAGAAGACCGCCACGGTCGCCGCGGCCGCGGAGAACCGCCTGCTGGTGAGCACCCTGGCGGTTGACGGCGTGGAGGCCACGGCGAGTGTCGCGGTGAGCACCGGGCTGAGGGAGCGGCTGGCGCAGCTGGTCGGGGGCCGGTATCAGGTGCTCTCGCGCGAGACGGTCAACGGCGCCCTGGAACAGTTCGGGTATGCCGCCGACGACATCCTGCCGCCGGTGGCGGTCCAGGTGCTGGCCGGCCAGCTGAAGGCGAGGTTCGTCGTGGCCGGCCGAGTCGAGGGCCAGGCGGGGCATCTGCGCGCGTCGGCCAGCTTTGCCCACCGGGACGGCTCCGGGGCCACCGAGGTTGCCGCCGTCCAGGGGGAAGGCCAGACGCCGGAGGCCCTCGGCGCCGCCCTGGCGGAGCAACTGTTCGCGCATATCCGCTGACCCTCCAGACCCACACCGGCTTCGTCTATGTCGCGTCGTCTCGGACTCCGCTCCCGCCTGATTCTTCTGGTCGGCGGCTTCACCACCGGCCTCATGCTCTTTGCCGTGCTCGCCTGGAAGACCCTGGGCGCCGTCCGGATCGGTGGCGCGTCCTACGTGGAGGTCATGCAGGACAAGGACCTCATGGCGGAGATTCTGCCGCCGCCACTGTACATCACCGAGGCGTATGTGGTCATGTTGCGCATGGCCGGGGAGGGTGACCCTTCGCAGCTTCGGGCGCTCGCCGCGGAATCCAGGCGCCTCGAACGGCTCTTCACCGACCGGCTGGCCCATTGGCGGGCCACCCTCCCCGACGGCAACATCCGGAGCGAGGTCGACTCGGCGGCCCAGCCGGCCCTGGAATTCTTCGAAGTGGTCAATCGCTTCTACATCCCCGCGCTCGGTCGCGCCGACCGCCAGCCGGCCTACGAGATGGCGCGCGGCGTGCTCACCGAGAAATACGATGAGCAGCGGGCCCGGATCGGGGAACTCGAACAGCTGGTCGCGGCCCGGCAAGTGGAGGTCGAACGCGAGGCGAAGGCACTCGTGGACCGGCGCACGGCGATGATGCTGGCGCTCCTGTTCGGACTCCTGGTGATCGGCGCAGTGCACGCCGCCATCGTGATCCGGGACACGGTGCGCGAGGTGCGCCGGACGGGCGACGCGCTGGGCGCCCTGGCGGAAGGTGACCTGACGGTGGCGCTGGAGCGCTCCGGAGACGATGAACTGGGTCGGATGGCGGAGTCGGTCAGCACCGCCGTCGCGGGGATTCGCGGCGCGCTGCTGGCGGACCGGGTGGACTGGCAGGCAGTGGGCCGGCAGCGGGCCGAGGTGAACCGGATCCGGCAGCTGGTGGAGAACGCGCCGATCAACCTGACCTGGGCGGACCGAGATCTGACCCTGGTGTACCTCAATCCGGCGGCGCGGAGCACCTTCGAGCGGCTGGGTCTCCCGGTGGATCGTCTGACCGGCGGCCCCCTCGGCCGGTTGCATCCGGCCCTGGACCGGGAACAGGCCCGGTTGTCCGACCCGGCCCGGTTGCCTCTCCAGCTCCGGGTGGAGCACGGCGGGGAAACCCTGGATCTGGTGGCCTGCGCCATCCGGGACGAGCAGGGCCAGTACATCGGCCCGATGATCACCTGGGAGGTCGTCACGGCGCGGCTGGCCGCTGAGGCGGAAGCCGCCGACGCCCAGCGCCGCGACCTGGCCCAGGCCGAGGAGGTGCGGCGGGCCCAGCAGGCGACCGCGGAGCAGCAGCAGGCCGCGGCGGCCGCGCGCGAGGTGGAGCAGGTGGAGCGGATGACGCTGGAACGCGAGCAGGCGTCCGAGCTGCAGCGGCGGGTGGATCAGATCCTGGGCGTGGTGGATGGGGCCGCGGCGGGGGACCTCACCCGGGAGATCGGGGTCCATGGCGATGACGCGATCGGGCGCCTGGGACAGGGGCTGAACCAGTTCTTCGGGACGCTGCGGGGCAGCGTCGCCAACATCGCGCGCACCGCCGAGACCGTCGCGAGCGCCGCCACCCAGATGAACCAGCTGGGGGACCGCCTGGGCGCCGCCGCGGGAGCAACCTCGGCCCAGGCGTCGGTCGTGGCCCACGCCGCAGATGAGGTGTCCAGCAACGTCGGAACGGTGGCTACCGGCACGGAGGAGATGTCTGCCAGCATCCGGGAGATCGCCAAGAGCGCCACCGATGCGGCCAGCGTGGCCGGCCAGGCGGTGCAAGTGGCCGAGCGCACCAACGCCACGGTCGGCAAACTCGGAGCCTCCAGCGCGGAGATCGGCAAGGTGATCAAGGTGATCACGTCGATCGCCGAGCAGACCAACCTGTTGGCCCTCAATGCGACCATCGAGGCGGCCCGCGCCGGGGAGGCCGGGAAGGGCTTCGCGGTGGTGGCCAACGAAGTCAAGGAACTGGCCAAGGAGACGGCCAAGGCCACCGAAGAGATCGGGCGAAAGATCGACACCATTCAGACCGATACCACGGAAGCCGTGGCCGCGATCCGCGAGATCAGCGACATCATCGGGAGGATCAACCAGATCCAGGCGTCCATCGCCGGGGCGGTCGAGGAGCAGACGGCCACCACCAACGAGATGAGCCGCAATGTGAGCGATGCCGCGCGCGGGGCCCAGGAGATCGCCCGCAACATCCAGGGCGTCGCCGAAGCGGCCCGGGGAGCGACCGACGGCGCCACCCAGAGCCAGGCCTCCGCCGCCGATCTGGCGCGCGCCGCTCGCGAGCTCCAGGCGCTGGTCGGGCAGTTCCGGATCGGATCCGTCGGGGAGCGGCAGGCCGACGCATGGGGGCATCCTGCCACCGCCGGCCACCCGGCACAGGAGAGTCTCGCATGAGCGAGATGGACGAGATCATCCGGGAGTTTCTGGTCGAGAGCGCCGAGGGGCTGGACCAGCTGGACCGCAACCTGGTGGCCCTGGAACAGCGTCCCGGTGATGCGGAGCTGCTCGCCGGCATCTTCCGCTGCATCCACACGATCAAGGGCACCAGCGGCTTCCTCGGGTTCGGCAAGCTGGAGTCGGTGACCCACGTCGGAGAGAGCCTGCTGTCCGATCTGCGGGACGGGAAGAAGGCGCTGACCCCCGAGATCACCAGCGCCCTGCTGCAACTGGTTGACGCCGTCCGTTCGATCCTGTCGGCGGTGGAAGCCACCGGCACAGACGGAGAGCAGACCTTTCCCGAGCTGATTGCCCTGCTGACCCGGCTGCAGCAGGGGGAAGCGGCGCCGACCACGGAACCGGTAGGAGCGACCGCCGGCGCCGCGCCGGCCGGTGACCCCCCAGAAGCGAGGGGCTCGGCCGCCAGCGACAGCAATATCCGGGTGGACGTGGCGCTGCTGGACAAGCTGATGAACCTGGTGGGGGAGCTGGTCCTGGCCCGGAACCAGATCCTGCAGTTCAGCACCTCGCAGGCGGACGCCGCGTTCGTCGCCACCACCCAGCGCCTCAACCTCATCACCACCGAGTTGCAGGAAGGGGTCATGAAGACCCGGATGCAGCCCATCGGCGGGGTGTGGGCCAAGTTCCCGCGGGTGGTGCGAGACCTGGCGCTGGCCTGCCGCAAACAGGTCCGCATCGAGATGGAGGGCGAGGAAACGGAACTCGACAAGACCATCATCGAGGCCATCAAGGACCCGCTGACACACATCGTGCGGAACGCGATGGACCATGGATTCGAATTGCCCGCGGATCGGGTGTCCCGGGGCAAGCCCGCCGAGGGCCGGTTGTCGCTCCGGGCGTACCACGAGGGCGGACAGGTCAATATCGAGATCTCGGACGACGGCGCCGGCATCAATGCGGAACGGGTCAAGGCCAAGGCCATCCAGAAAGGCATCGTGACCGCCGATCAGGCGGCCCGGATGGGCGAGCGGGAGCTGGCCCTGCTGGTCTTCGCACCGGGATTCTCCACGGCGGAGCAGGTGAGCAACATCTCGGGCCGCGGGGTCGGGATGGACGTGGTCAGGACCAACGTCGAAAAGATCGGCGGGTCCGTAGACATCCAGAGCGTGGCCGGCCAGGGCACCACGCTCAAGATCAAGATCCCGCTCACCCTGGCCATCATCCCGGCCCTGACCGTGACGACCGCGGGCGACCGCTTCGCCATCCCCCAGGTGTCACTGCTCGAACTGGTGCGGCTGGAGGGCGCGGAGGCCACGCGGGAACTGGAGATGGTCCACGGGGCGCCGGTCTACCGCCTGCGCGACCGGCTGCTACCGCTCGTGAACCTGGCCCATGCGCTGAACCTGCAGACGGCCTTTCTGGCGCCGGACGGCCCCCCGACCGATGCGGTCAACATCGTCGTGCTCCAGGCCGATGCCCATTCGTTCGGGCTGGTGGTCGACGAGATCAACGACACCGAGGAGATCGTGGTCAAGCCCCTGGGCAAGCAGCTCAAGGGCATCGCGGCCTACGCCGGTGCGACCATCATGGGCGATGGACGGGTGGCCCTGATTCTGGATGTTCTGGGCCTGGCGCAGCGGGCCGGCGTGATCGCGGAGCACCGCGACCGGCCCCATGGCGAGACGGGGGCGAGCGCGCCGGCCGTGGCGGTGGAGCGGCAGATGCTGCTGTTGTTCCGCTTGGGCGACGGACGCCGCATGGCGATTCCGTTGTCCCAAGTGGCCAGGCTCGAGGAATTCCCCCGGGCGAGCGTAGAATGGGCCGGTGGTCATCCGACGGTCCAATACCGCGACCGATTGCTGCCGCTCATCCACCTGGCCGAACGGCTCGGTGACGCGCCGGCGGGAGGAGCGCCCGACCTGCTTCGGGTGGTGGTCTACTCCCATGAGGGCCGCGACGTCGGCCTGGTGGTGGAGAACATCGTGGACATCGTCGAGGAGACGCTCACCGTGCATCGGCGCCGGCATCCAGGCGTGGTGCAAGGCACGGCGGTGATCCAGGGCAAGGTCACCGACCTGCTCGATGTCCGGGCCCTGATCGACGGTGCCGAGGACCTGCTGTTCGTTGGTACGGGCGGGCCCTTCGTTGCCGTGGGAGCCTGATCCGATGGCGACCGAGCGGCAGTTCTGCACCTTTCACCTGGGCGACCTGTTCCTCGGGATCAGCGTGGTCCAGGTCCAGGAGGTCATCCGCGGCCAGCAGATGACCCGCGTGCCGCTGGCGGGGCGGGGCGTGCGGGGGCTGATCAATCTCCGGGGCCAGATCGTGACCGCGGTGGACCTGCGGGAGCGGCTGGGCCTGCCGCCGCTGGCCGATGGCCGGGTGCCGATGAACGTGGTGGTGCGTACCGAGGATGGCGCCGTCAGCCTGCTGGTCGACGATATCGGAGACGTGCTCGAGACCACGGCGAACCAATACGAACCCGTGCCGGAAACGCTGGCCCCGGCTGCCCGTGCGCTGATTCAGGGAGTCTACAAGCTGCCGGGACGGCTGCTGCTGGTTCTCGACACGGCCAAGGCCCTGGAGCTCGACGTTGTCTCCGCCGCCCACTGAGCCCTCGGCGGTCGGGGAGAGGCGGGGGCCATGCCCCTGAGCGCGATGGACTTCCAGTTTCTCAGCACGCTGGTGCGCCAGCGGTCGGCCATCGTGCTGGAGCCCGAGAAGGGCTATCTCCTCGAAGCCCGGCTGGCGCCCCTGGCGCGCGCCGAAGGCTTCCCGTCCATCGAGGCGATGGTCGCCCACATGCGCTCGCAACCCGCGAACGGGTTGCCACGCAAGGTCGTGGAAGCGATGACGACCAATGAAACCAGCTTCTTCCGGGACCTGCACCCCTTCGACGCGCTCAAGACCCTCGTGATCCCCGAGGTGATGCGCCGGCGGCAGACCGAGCGCCGCCTCACCATCTGGTGCGCCGCCAGTAGCAGCGGCCAGGAACCGTACACCGTGGCGATGACGCTGCTCGAGCACTTTCCGGAGCTGAGCGGATGGTCGCTCACGGTCCTCGGGACCGACATCTCCGGAGAAATGGTGGCCCGGTGCCGGACGGGCAAGTACGGCCAGATCGAGGTCAATCGCGGCCTGCCGGCGGCGCTCCTGATGAAGTACTTCGACAAGAAAGGCATGGAGTGGCAGGTCAAGCCGGAGATCCAGCGGCTGTGTGAGTTCCGCGAGCTCAATCTGATCGAGGCCTGGGGCCAGCTGCCGGCCATGGATGTGATCTTCCTGCGCAACGTCCTCATCTACTTCGACGTGGAGACCAAGCGGGCCGTCCTGGACAACGTGCGCCGGGCCCTGAATCCCTGGGGCTACCTCTTCCTCGGTGGCGCCGAGACGACCATCAATCTCGGCGATGTCTTCGAACGGGTGCAGTTCGACAAGGCCGGCTGTTACCGGCTCAAGCGGAGCTAGGAGGCGCGATGCCGTTCCTCGAAGCCGAAATCGGGCAGGTGGCCGAAATGGTCTGGGAGTCGGTGCTCGGCCTCCGCCTCGAGCCCGGCGGCGACGTCCCGCCGGCCCCCGAGCGGGTGGTCTCGGCGTTGGTGCAGGTGTCCGGCGCGTGGGAAGGGGCGGTGACGATCGAGTGCTCCGCCGACTTCGCCCACGCGGCGGCGGCGATCATGTTTGGCGTCCCGGCGGAGGCGGTCTCGGCGGCCGATACCGTGGACGCCCTGGGGGAACTGGTCAACATGACCGGGGGCAACATCAAGGCCCTGTTGGCGGAACCGTGCCGGCTCTCCCTGCCCTCGGTGGCCGAGGGTGGCGACCTCGCGCGCGGCATCCCCGGGGGGACCCTGGTGACCATGCTCGCGTTCGAGTGCTTGGGCACGCCGCTCGTGGTGCGCCTGCACCGGAAGGCCGAGGCGGGGGCGGGGGCCCCGGTGCCAGGGCGCCGAGAATTCAGCCGGGTGGCGATTCACCTGCGGGCCGAGGTCGCCGGGGCGGATCCGCCGGTGCACCAGGGAACCATCGAGAACCTGAGCCTCAAGGGCGGGTTTTTTCGTACTGACGCTCCGCTGGTGCCGGGGATGCGGTGCCACGTCCGGGTCTACCTGGAGGGCACCGGGATCGAAGTGCGGGCCGACGGGCACGTCGTCCGCCCGGGCGAGGGCGGGTACGCCATTCAATTCGAGGAAATCGTGGGGGTGGACAGCCTGGAGCACCTGCGGAACCTGATTCTGTTCAACACGACCGACCCGAAGCAGGTCGAACAGGAGTTCCACGATCACCTGGGCCTCCGGCGCGCCTGACCGCGGCGGCCGTCCCCCCCCGCGCAGATCTCCCCCTGTAGTTCCCCCCATATCCTGCCGATACCTGAGACGTGACATGAGGCACACCGGCCCCTGTCGGGCGGGAGCGGACTCCCTTGGTCCAGGCGAGCGAGGGCGAGCCGGCCCCCGGGCGCGGGATGCCAACCTGTAGCAGGAGGCCCCGAGTGCGAGCACTGGTCGTGGATGATTCGCGGGCGATCCGCAGCATCATCGGCAAGACGGTACGAGACCTCGGGTTCGACGTCCTCGAGGCAGGGCATGGGCGGGAGGCCCTCGCCCGTTTGGAGGCGGCGGGTGCCGTGGACCTCATGCTGGTGGACTGGAACATGCCCGAGATGAATGGCTTCGACTTCCTGTGCGCGGTACGCCAGACCCCGATGTGGAAGGACACCGTCATCATGATGGTGTCCACCGAAACCGAGACCAGCCAGATGCAGCGGGCGCTCGAGGCGGGTGCCAATGAATACGTGATGAAGCCCTTCACCAAGGATGTGCTGCGCGAGAAGCTCCAGTTGGTCGGTCTCGCCACGCTCTGATCCCCATGCCAAAGATCCGGGTGCTCGTGGTGGACGATGCCGTCGTGGTGCGGCGGATGGTCACCGATCTCCTCTCCGCCGACCCGGAGATTGAGGTGGTCGGCTCGGCATCCAATGGCCGGATCGCGCTCGCCAAACTCGCCGCGCTCGCGCCCGACCTGGTCACGCTGGATATCGAGATGCCGGAGCTGGATGGGCTCGCGACGCTGGTGGAGTTGCGCAAACTCCATCCCAAGCTTCCGGTGATCATGTTCAGCACGCTGACCGAGCGGGCCGCCGCCAGCACTCTGGAGGCGCTGGCCCGGGGGGCATCGGACTATGTCACCAAACCGGCCAACGTCGGCAGTGTGACGTTGGCCCAGGCCCGTATCCGCGACGAGCTGGTGCCCAAGATCAAGGCGCTCTGTGGCCGGGTGCCTCGGCCGGCCCCGGCGCGAAAGCCCATCGCGGCGGCGGAGGCCGCCCCGCCATCGGTGCGACCACGGATCCAGCTGCCCACCCGTATCGACGTGCTGGCGATCGGGGTGTCCACCGGTGGCCCGAACGCGCTGGCGGCGATCCTCCCCAGTCTGCCGGCGGGCTTCCCCGTACCGATCGTGGTGGTGCAGCACATGCCGCCGCTGTTCACCCGCTTGTTGGCAGAACGGCTTTCGTCCCTCACGCCGCTCACGGTCCGGGAAGCGGAGGAGGGTGGGGTACTGGAGCCCGGCACGGTGTGGGTCGCGCCGGGGAACTATCACATGGTGCTGCGCCGGGACGGCGAGCGGGTCCGGGTGGCGCTGACCCAGGACCCCCCGGAAAACTCCTGCCGTCCGGCGGTGGACCCGCTGTTCCGCTCCGCCGCCGAGGTCTACGGGAGCCGCGTGCTGGGCGTGGTGCTGACCGGCATGGGCCACGATGGTCTGCAGGGGGCGGAGCTCGTGCACCGGGCCGGCGGTCAGTTGCTGGCCCAGGATGAGGCCAGTTCGGTCGTCTGGGGCATGCCCGGGGCAATCGTCGCGGCCGGCCTGGCGGATGGAGTGCTGCCACTGGACGCCATCGCGGGCGACCTGGTCTACCGCGCCGCCATCGGACGGCTGCCGAGTCTGGCCGCCGCCGTGCGGGTCGCCCGGTGAGACCGGGGAAGAGGGGGGCCTGATGCGCGTACTCATCGCTGAGGACGATCCGGTGTCCAGCCGCATTCTCATGGCGACCCTCGAACGGCTGGGTCATGAGGTCGAGGTGGCGGTCGATGGCCTGGAGGCCTGGGAGCGCCATGTCGCGGCGCCGGCGGCGGTGGTGATCACCGACTGGATGATGCCGCGGGTTGATGGCCTGGAGTTGGCGCGACGGATTCGGGGACTCGGCCAGGAACGGTACACCTGGATCATCATGCTGACCGCCCTGCGCGGCCGGGCTCACTATCTGGACGGCATGGAAGCCGGTGCGGACGACTTCGTGACCAAGCCGGTCGATGCTCACGAGCTGCGTGCCCGCCTGCGCGTGGCGGAGCGGGTCCTCGGCCTGTATCGCGCGGTGCGGCAGCTGGAGGGCTTGCTGCCCATTTGCAGCTATTGCAAGCGGATCCGCGACGAGGCGGAGCATTGGTCACAGGTGGAGGAGTACATCAGCCGGCGGACCGAGGCCCAGTTCACGCACGGCATCTGTCCCGACTGCTATGAGCGTCACCTGAAGCCGCAGCTCGACACCATCCGGGCTCCCCAGCGGCTGCCGACGGTATGAACGCCCCCATGCATCACCCCACCGTACGGACTGCCCGGCCTTCCGGGTGGAACGGAGCACCATCGTGAGCCGGGATCTGGGGACCCGATCTCCCGCTTCGGAGCCGGTGGGCGTGGACGACCTCCAGGCGGGGATGATCCTGGCCGAGGACGTCTTCGACCAGCAGGGCCGCATGCTCATGCCCGTCGGCACGGAGCTGACGGACCGGCACCTGCGCGCCTGCCAGTTGTGGGGCATCATGAGCATCCGGATCCGGTCGGAGGGGGCCGGGGCGGAGGTGTCCGCTCGGGTGCCGACGCCGGAGCAGTACGCGGTCGCGGAGGCGACCACCCGGCACCGCTTCCAGCTCAACGATCTGACCCATCCGCTGGCGGCCGAACTCTTCCAGATCTGCCTGGAGCGGGCGGCCGACCGGGCGTGTGATGACGGAGGCCGGGATGGCTAGGGCCTCCGACCTGCTCAAGGGCGTCAACGTCACCTCGCTGCCGGGGGTCTACCTCCGGCTCTCCGAGGTGGTCAGCGACCCGCGCAGTTCGGCGGCGGATGTGGGCCGGATCATCGCGGAGGACCCCGGGCTCACGGCCCGGCTGCTCAAGCTGGTCAACAGCGCGATGTACGGCTTTCCGTCGCGGATCGAAACCGTCAGCCACGCGATCAGCATCGTGGGCACCGCCCAGTTGCAGGACTTGGCGCTGGCCACGTCGGTGGTCCGGCTGTTCGCCAGTATGCCGGCGAACGTCGTGTCGATGGAGTCCTTCTGGCGGCACTCGGTGGCGTGCGGCGTGGCCGCCCGCGCCCTGGCGTCCCGGCGGCGGGAGGCGAATGTCGAGCGGTACTTCGTGGCTGGCCTGCTGCACGACATCGGCCGGCCCATCATGTACCTCAAGGTGCCGGACCAGTCCCGTGCGGCCCTGGAAGCGGCGCTCGAGGCCAGGAGACCGCTGTTCGAGGCAGAGCAGAAGGTGTTCGGTTTCGACCACGCCCACGTAGGCCACGCGCTGCTCGAGCTGTGGAAGCTGCCGCCGAGCCTCCGCGAGGCCGTGCTGCACCACCACTATCCGGCGCGGGCCACGCGATTCCCGGTCGAGGCGGCGGTCGTGCATATCGCCGATCTGGTTGTCAACGGGCTCGAACTGGGATCCAGCGGGGAAACCCTGGTCCCTCCGCTGGCGGCCCGGGCTTGGGAGGCCCTCGGGCTGGCGCCGAGCATGGTGGCCGATGTGGTGGAGGAGGTCGAACGCCACTACGAAGCCGCCGTCCGGATCATGGCGCTCGAGGCGGCATGAGCGACGTTGCCGCGCCCGACCATCCCTGGCTGCTCGATGCGCTCGATCTGGTGGCGTCCCTCGGCGCGTTCCGGTCGGCCCAGTCCCGGGAGGAGGCTCCCGCAGTGGTGCTCGCGGCGGTCCGGCCCGTGCTCCGACGCCTGATCCCTTTTGAGCAGAGCGCGTTCTTCCTGCTGGAGCCGGACGGCCTGGCGTTCCGCCGGGTGGAGCACGAGCCGCCCGAGGCGGCGCCCCTGCTGCAGCGGGAACTGGATGAACTGGTCCTCGCCGGCGTGTTCGCCTGGGCGGTCCAGCGTAACGCGCCGGTGCAGGTGCCGGCGATCTCCGCCCCCGGCCGTACGGTGCTCCTGCACACGCTGTCAACCCGCTCCCGGGTCATCGGGATGTTTCTGGGCATCAGCGGTGAGGCCCTGGAACACATCCCCGACGCCAATCAGAAGCTGTTGTCCATCCTGCTCAGCAATTGTGCTGGCGCGCTCGAGAGTTCCCAGCTCTACCACGAGCTGGCCAGCTACAGTGCCGGCCTGGAGCGGCTGGTGGAGGAGCGGACCCGGGAGCTGTCGCGGTCCAATGAGGAAGCCCAGGCCGCCAACCGGGCCAAGAGCGAGTTCCTGGCCAACATGAGCCACGAACTGCGGACCCCCATGAACGGGGTCATCGGCATGGCCAACCTGCTGCTCGATACCCCGTTGTCGGAGGAACAGCGCGACTTTGCCGAGACGATTCACCTCTCAGGCAACACCCTGCTGGCCCTGCTCAATGATATTCTCGACCTGTCCAAGATCGAGGCGGGACGGCTGACCCTCGAGCAGGTGCCGATGGATGTGGGGGCCCTGGCCCGTGAGGTCAGTACGCTGCTCGGATCGCGGGCCACGGAGAAGGGTCTGGAGCTGGTCACCCGGGTGGCACCGGAGCTGCCGCCGCTCCTGCTGGGCGACCCCGGCCGTCTGCGGCAGGTGCTCCTGAACCTGGTCGGCAACGCGATCAAGTTCACCGATCAGGGCCGAGTCGGCGTGCACCTCGCGCCGCTGCCCTCGCAGGACGGCCGTCTCCTTCTCGAACTCCGGGTCGAGGACACCGGCATCGGCATTCCGGTGGAGAAGCAGCAGCACATCTTCGAGAAGTTCACCCAGGCGGACACCTCCACCACGCGCCGATTCGGCGGCACCGGACTGGGGCTGGCGATCTGCCGGGATCTGGTGCACCTCATGGGCGGCGAGATCAGCGTCGAGAGTGCCGAAGGCCGGGGCAGCGTGTTCTGCTGCCGCATCCCGGTGGATCCGGTGCCGGTCGCCGCCGCGGGGAGTGGGGTCCCCCGGCTTGCCGGGGAGCATGTGCTCCTGCTGGTGCCCGACAACCCGGGCACGCGCGACCTGGCGGACCGGCTGCGGGCCGACGGCGCGGAGGTTACCGTGACCCGGTTTATCGGCCAAGCGCTGGCGCGGGTCGAGGACGCCGCGCGCGGCGGCCGTCCGGTCAGCCTTGCCTGTCTCGATCCGCGTGGGCCCGAGGCGCTGGAACCGCTGCTCGAGCGGCTGGCGGCTCGGGTCGGACCGCCACGGCTCCGGGTCGTGGTACTGGCGGGGCCGCCAGAGCTGGACCGGGACGCGTGTGCCCACCCCGCCGTCCACGCGCACCTGCCCTGGTCCTGCCGGGGACGGGACCCCGCCACGATCTTCGAGGCGCTCCTCGGCGTGCTGAAGAGTCTCCCCGTGCCCGCCGCCCCCCCGGTGGCCACACCGCCGCCGGAGCACGGCCGGGCTCGGGTGCTGCTGGTCGACGACGCTCCCGTCAATCAGAAAGTCGCCTCCAGCATGCTGCGCCGGCTCGGCCTGCCGGCCACCGTGGCCAACAACGGGCAGGAGGCGCTGGATCGCCTGGCCGCCGAACCTTTCGACCTGGTCCTGATGGACTGCCAGATGCCGGTGCTGGATGGACTGGCGGCCACCCGGGCGCTGCGCGCCAGGGAGGCGCTGCACGGCGGGCATCAGATCATCGTGGCCATGACCGCCCACGCCATGCAGGGTGACCGCGAGAACTGTCTTGCCGCCGGCATGGATGACTACCTCACCAAGCCGGTCAAACCGGAAGCCCTGGAGGCGATGCTGGGGCGGTGGTTGCCGGGGCGATTCCTCTCGAGCGACGCCCGACACGCCCAGAACGAGGCCGTGGCGCCCGAGACGATCCTGGATCAGGGGGTGCTCAAGGAACTGCGGGCACTCGAGGCTGAGGGCCCGCCCGGTCTCGTGGCGGAGGTCACGGAGCTCTTCGGTACTCAGGGAAACAATCTGCTGCAGGACCTGCGCGCCGCGGCGGTTGGTGGAGATGCCGACGCCTGGCGGAGCCGCCTCCACGCGCTCAGGGGATGTTCCAGCGCCGTGGGAGCCCAGCGGCTGGCGGCGCAGTGCGAGTCACTCGAGACAGATGGATTGCCACATGTTCAGAGCCAGCGGACAGCGGCGCTGGCGTCCCTGGAGCAGGCCTTTGGCGAAGCGAAGGGTGCCTTGCAGCGGTCGGAGGCCTCCCTGACCGCTGGGGTGGCTGCGGGCCGGTCGCACGGTGCCGGCAGGACGAACGGGTAGAAGGGCCGGGCAACCCGGGGATCAGGGGTCCGGGGCGGCGTAGTGACAGGCCGCCTGGGTACCAGCGATCGGCCGCAGGACCGGGACGACCTCTGAGCAGCGGGCATCGCGCCGGGGGTGGAAACAGCGGGGATGGAGGCGGCAGCCGGACGGCGGATGCGTCGCGGAGGGAGGGTCGCCGCTCAGCAGCATCGTGGGGATCGGCGCCGCGGGATCCGGCTCGGGGGCGGCCGCCAGCAGGGCCTGGGTGTAGGGGTGCCTGGGCGCGGCCAGCAGCTCATCCACCGGGCCGATCTCGACGATCTGACCGCAGTACATCACCGCCACCCGATGGGCCACCTGCCGCACCACCGCCAGATCGTGAGCGATGAACAGGTACGCCAGGCCGCGGCGCCGCTGGAGATCGGTGAGCAGGTCCAGGACCTGCGCCTGCACCGACACGTCGAGCGCGGAGACCGCTTCATCGCACACCAGCAGCTCGGGTTCCACCGCCAGCGCCCGGGCGATGGCCACCCGCTGCTTCTGCCCGCCGGACAGTTCATGCGGCCAGCGCGAGGCCAGCCCGGGCTCCAACCCGACTTCCCCGAGTAACGACGCCACCCGGTCCGGGCGCTCCGTCGGGGAAACGATCCCGTGAATCACGAGGCCCTCAGCGACCGCGTCGCCGATCCGCATGCGCGGATTGAGGGCGTTGCCCGGGTCCTGAAACACGATCTGAATCCGCCGCCGCAGGCGGCGCAGCTCCTCCCGGGGAAGCCCGAACAGGTCCTGGCCGCCAAACCGCACCGAGCCAGCGGTGGGGATCTCCAGCCGCACCACGGCGCGGGCCACCGACGACTTTCCCGAGCCGGACTCTCCCACCAGTCCGAGGGTCTCCCCCCGTTGGATCTCGAAGGACACGCCATCCACCGCGCGCACCGGCACGCCCGGGCGGAACAGGCCCGCGCCGGGATAGTGCAGCACCAAATTCTCCACGCTGAGGAGCGGACCGGTCATGGGCGCGGGACCGTGGACATGGGACTCCGGCGCGGGCCCCGGAGCCGTGGCACCGCCTCCAGCAGGTGCCGCGCCGGCTGGCTGGCGGGAGCGGAAAAGAGCTGACGGGTAGTGGCGGTCTCTACGATCTGGCCCCGGTGCATTACCGCCACCCGATCCGCCCTCCCCGCCACGATGCTCAGATCGTGGGTGATGAGCAGCAGCGACATGCCGCGTGCGGCACGCAGCCGGTCCAGGAGCTGGAGGATCTGGGCCTGCACCGTGACGTCGAGGGCCGAGGTGGGTTCGTCGGCCAGCAGGACCTCGGGCTCGCCCGCCAGCGCGATCGCCAGCATGACCCGCTGTCGCATGCCGCCGCTCAACTGGTGAGGGTATTCGCCGTACCGGCGGGCCGGATCGTTGATGCCCACCTCCGCCAGCAGGGCTTCCGCCCGCTGGCGGGCCTCCCGGCGCGACACCGTGGTGTGGGCCCGGATCGTCTCCGCGATCTGTCCCCCGACGGTCAGGACCGGATTGAGGCTGGCGAGCGGATCCTGGAACACCATGGCCAGTCGCCGTCCGCGGACCTGCCGGAGCGACTCTCCCTCCAACGCCAGCAGGTCGGTCTCACCCAGGCGCAGCACGCTGCCCGCCTCGATCCGGCCTGGGGCCGGCACCAGGCGGAGCAACGAGAGGCCTGTGAGGGTCTTGCCGGACCCGGACTCTCCCACCAGCGCCAGCAGCTCGCCCTGCGCGAGCGTAAGCGAGACCCCGTCAACCGGGTAGACCCGGCCAGCGGGGCCGGGGAAGCTCACCCGGAGATCCTGCACGACGAGGGACCCCCTCATGCCGGATGGCCCCTGCGTTCACCGCTGAGGCTCTCACCCACCAGGTTGACGGCGAGCACCGCCGCCACGATCGCCAGTCCCGGCGCGATGCTGCTCAGGGGCGCGCTGATCAGGTAGGGCCGCGCGTCGAGGATCATCCCGCCCCACGAGGGGGTCGGCGGTTGGACCCCGAACCCGAGGAATGAGAGCCCGGCCTCGAGCAGGATCACGTCGCCCACGGCCAGCGTGGTGGCCGCCAGCAGCGGCGCCAGCGCATTGGGCAGCAGATGCCGCAGCATGATGCGCCAACGGCCGGCCCCGAGCGCCTCGGCGCCTTGCACGAACTCGAGCGAGCGCAGTCGCAACACCTCGGCCCGGACCAGGCGGCTGGCGCCGAACCAGCCGGTCACGCCGAGCACCAGCACCAGCATGGTGAGAGGGATGCGCTCCATGACCGCCGTGATGAGGAACAAGAGAAAGATGCGCGGGATGGCGAGCGCGGCGTCCACGAGCCGCATCAGCACGACATCAACCCAGCCGCCCACGTAGCCCGCGACGAGCCCGACGAGGGCGCCGCAGGTCATCGACAGCAGTACCGCCCCCAGGGCCACGCCGAGGGAGACTCGAGCGCCGTTCACCAGGCGGGCAAGCACGTCCCGGCTCAGATGGTCGGTGCCCAGCGGGTGCCGGAGGCTCGGGCCCAGGAGCGTGCCTGTGGCCAGGTCGGGCTGGGCCCGCGGGTCCGCCAGGATCAGCGGCCCCAGCAGCGCCACCAGCACCATGAGGGACAGGATGCAAAGTCCCGCCCGGCCTGCCGGGTCGCTCCAGAGTTCCCGCCAGCGCTCGCTCACGTGGCCGCCTGCCTCGGGTCCACCAGCCGGTGCAGCGCGTCCGCCAGCAGATTGCCGGCAATGACCGTCCCGGCGACCAGCAGCGCCACGCCCATGATCACGGGGTAGTCGCGGGCCATGATCGCATCGGTGGCCAGCGTCCCGACCCCCGGCCAGGCGAAGACCTGCTCGACGAAGACCGAGCCCGCCACCAGGAGCGGCAGCCACAGGCCGAACAGCGTCAGCATCGGCGCGAGAGCATTGGGCCAGGCATGGCGCCAGTGGACGGCGGTGCGGGAAAGGCCCTTGGCGCGGGCGGTCCTGATGAACGGCTGTGCCAGCGCCTCGAGCATCGCCGCGCGCTGATAGCGGGCGGTGGCACCCACCGTGACGATCGAGAGTGTCAGGGCGGGCAGGATGAGGTGGCGCAGGGCGTCGAGGGTCCGGGCGAGCCAGCCGGCGTCGGCGGGGAGCAGCGGGTCATGCAGGAACGCCACCGGAAGGATCCGGAGCTCCGTTCCGAAGCCCCAGGCCAGCACCAGGGCCAGCCAGAAGGAGGGCGTGGCATAGGCCGCCAGGGTCACCACCGAAAGCCAGCGGTCGGCGCGGGACCCGTGGCGGACCGCCTGCCAGGCGCCGAGCCAGATCCCCAGCGTGAAGTTGATGGCCAGCGCCGTTCCGCCGAGTAACAGCGTCGCCGGGAGGCGCTCGGCCAGCAGCGTGGTCACGGGGCGGCCACGTTCGATGGAGTTTCCGAGCTGCCCGCGCGCCGCCCCAGCCACAAATACGGCGAACTGCCGGGCGATGGGCTGATCCAATCCGTAGCGGGCCCGCAGTGCGGTTACCGCTTCCGCCGACAGGGGCCGCTCCGCATCCAGGCGCGACAGGGGATCGCCCGGGGAGAGGCGCATGATGACGAACAGGATGCTGATGGCGAGCAGAAAGGTGACCAGCGCCTGCCCGGTCCGCCTCACCAGCCACGCGCTCACGGGCGGTCTCGCGCGATCGCCTGTCCCGGGCGCAGCCGCCACTGCCACACACCGGACCAGAGCGACTCGGGTCGCAGGGACACACTGGTGAACCGCTGGTGGACCGGCACGCTGGAGACTATGGCCGCCTGGAAGAGTGCCGGAACGTCCTCGGCGATGTGCCGGACCGCTTCACTCCACAGCCGGGATGCATCGGTGGCCCGGCGGCCGCCGCGGGCCAGCAGCGAGTCCACCATGGGGTTGCAATAGTGTCCGACGTTGCTGCCGCCGATGCCGGCACAGCTCCAGCTCTGCACCAGCCCCGCCGGGGTCGGATCCTGGCTGACGCCGAAGAACTCCATGTCATACCGCCCGCTGCGGCGCCGCTCGAGGAAGAGCCCGGGCTCCACCGGTTCGATGTCCGCCCGGATCCCCAGCAATCGCCAGGTTTCCTGCATCTGGGTGGCCATCCGGATGCGGGCCGCGGAAACGCTGGGGACCATGACCCGGAAGGCCAGGGCCCGGCCGCCCTTGTCGAGCGTGCCGTCGCCATCGGTGTCCCGCCAGCCGCTGGCGGACAGCAGTCGGGCGGCGGCGGCGGTATCGAATGCCAGCGCCGGCGGGGCGTCAATGTTCCGGCCAACGATCGCCGAGACCGGCCCACTGGGCGTCCGGGTGAGCGGACCGTAGGCCGCGCGGGCCATGCTCACGCGGTCACTGGCCTGCACCAGCGCCCGGCGTACGGCCAGGTCCCCGAACAGCGGATGGCCCCGGGTGGTGTCGGCCGGGTCGCGGAAGTTGAACGTGCCGTACTGGATCATCAGTCCGGGCACCGAGTAGTACCGGTACGCCGGGAGCGCGTCCACCCGGCTCGGGTTGGGCAGGCTGTAGACGTTATCGGTGGCATCCGCCTGCCCGGACAGGAGGAGGTTCACTCGGGTCTCGGCGTCGCTCGCCAGGAGGAACACTACCCGGGCCACGCCCGGCCGGCCCAGGAAGAAGGTGTCGTTGGCCACCAGCTCCCGCTGCTGTCCCGGACTCCAGCGGAGCATTCGATAGGGTCCGTTGCCCACCGGCGCGGCCACGAACGGTGCCGTGGCGAGCGACTCGGGCGGGATGCTCCTCAGCAGGTGCGCCGGCAGCGGCGGGGTATGGTAGGTCGCGTCGTACAGCTGCTCGGCGTAGGCCTCCCGAAACCGAAAGACGACCCGGCGGTCGGTCTCCGCAGTCACGGTGCTGATGCGGGCGAGCAAGGTGGCGATCTGCGGTGAGAGCTTCGGGTCGCGCGCCCGCTCGAAGCCGAGCAGGACGTCGCGCGAGGTCACCGGGACGCCGTCCTGCCAGACGGCCCGGGGGTCCAGGTCGAAGACCAGCGTCAGCGAATCGCGCCGGTTCCAGTGACGGGCCAGGCGGGGGAGGAAGCTGTTGTCACCTGTGGTACGGAGTTCGGGGCCCAGGTCGGCCAGGCGGAGAAAGAGGAGGTCGGAGACCTCCCGGTTGGTCTGGTCGTTCCGCCAGAGGGTCGGCACCGGGCTGGTCGCTTCGCGCGCCGTGGCGATCACCAGCGTCTGGGCCGGTGCGGCAACGGGCAGCAGGACGAGAAGCAGCAGCGCGGCGGGGACGGAGTGGCGGCGCGTCATTGCTTCAATTGTAGTGGCGCCGCCCCGGCCACCGCCACCGCAACGGGCTCAGCGCCGCCAGGTCCAGTCCGGATCCTGGAAACGTGTGGCGTGCCTGTGGGCCAGGGTCTCCGGCCACTCGACCGGGGCCTCCCGCCACTCGCCCGGCCATCCGGCCGCCGTGTCCTGCAGCGCCTCGGCCACCTCCGCGAAGCCCACCGCACGGCCGAGACTCTCGCTCAGGGCTGCGTCGTTTCCTGCTGGCGGCACGCCACGGGTGACCTCGGCGACCAGGTCCTGGCTGCCGCCCAGGAGGATGCTGCCATGCTGAAGAAACGCCTGGCCCTGCTGCAGCTGCGCGCTCCCGGCCACCTTCTGATTCCCGATCAGCACCTCACCGCCGGCCGCCGCGGCAAAACAGGCCCCGCTGCCCAGACCGACGGCCCGCCCCGAGGGAGCCAGGGTGGTGGGAGCGCCGAGCCGCTGGAGCACGCCGGCGATGCTACGGTGAATGATCCGGTAGCCTTCCTTGAGGGAGCCGAACAGCTCCACCGGGGCGGCCACGGCATAGGTGCACTCACTGGCGTGCCACACCGCCCGGCCGCCGGTTGGGCGGCGCACGGTGGCCAGGCCGAGGGCGAGGATGCGGTCCCGGTCGTAGCGGCGGAGCGCGGGCTCGTTCCGGCCAAAGGAGAGGCAGGCCGGCTCCCACTGGTAGCAGCGCAGAAAGCCCTCGCCGGTGCGCTCGGCTTCATCGAGCAGCGCCTGATCGAGGGCCATGTGCCACCACCCGGGGCGGGCGGCGGCAAGTGGGAGAAGGGTCCAGCGCATGCGAGGCCCGCCTAGGACCCGTACTCCTCCATGGGCGGGCAGGTGCAGACGAGGTTGCGGTCGCCGTAGGCACCGTCAACGCGTCCGACGGTGGGCCAGCTCTTGTGCTCGCGCAGTCCCGGCGCCGGAAAGGCCGCCCGCTCGCGGGAGTAGGGCCGGTCCCACTTATCGGCGATCACCTGCACCAGCGTGTGGGGCGAGTTGGTGAGCAGGTTGTTGTCCCTGGGCGCCTTGCCCTCTTCGATCTCACGGACCTCGCCCCGGATGGCGATCAACGCGTCGATGAAGCGGTCGAGCTCCTCTTTTGGTTCACTCTCGGTGGGCTCGATCATCAGCGTGCCGGGCACCGGGAACGAGACCGTCGGCGGATGGAAGCCGTAATCGATGATCCGCTTGGCGATATCCTCCACTTCCACGCCGGCCGACTGCTTGAACGGCCGGGCGTCGATGATGCACTCGTGGGCGACCAGGCCGTTGGCGCCGGTGTAGAGCACGGGAAAATGTTCCTTGAGCCGGTGGGCGATGTAATTGGCGCTCAGGATCGCCACCTTGGAGGCCTCCGCCAGGCCGTCCGTGCCCATCAGCGCGATATAGGCATAGGAGATCGGCAGGATGGAAGGGCTGCCCCAGGGAGCCGCCGAGATCGTCCCGCAACTCTCGGGGATGCCCAGTGGCACCACCGGGTGGTCGGGGAGATGCCGGCCGAGGTGCTCGGCCACGCAGATCGGGCCCATGCCGGGGCCGCCACCGCCGTGCGGAATGCAGAAGGTCTTGTGCAGGTTCAGGTGGCAGACATCGGCGCCGAAATCGCCCGGGCGGCACAGGCCGACCTGGGCGTTCATGTTGGCGCCATCCATGTAGACCTGGCCGCCGTGCTCATGGACGATGCGGCAGATCTCCCGGATGGACGCCTCGAACACACCATGCGTGGACGGGTAGGTGACCATCAGGCAGGCCAGCGTGTCCCGATGTTTCGCCGCCTTGGCACGCAGGTCGGCCACATCAATGTTGCCCAGTGGATCCGAGGCCACCGCCACCACGTCGAGTCCGGCCATGACCGCGCTGGCCGGGTTGGTGCCGTGCGCCGACATCGGGATGAGGCAGGTGCGCCGGGCGGTGGCGCCGCGGCACTCGTGGTACTTCCGGATCACCAGCAGGCCGGCGAACTCTCCCTGGCTTCCCGCATTGGGCTGCAGGGACACCTTGGGGAATCCGGTGATTTCGGCCAGCTGGGCCTCCAGCTGGCTGAACAGCTGGAGGTAGCCCTGGGTCTGGGAGAGCGGCTGGAACGGGTGCAGCCGATTGAACTCGCGCCAGCCCACCGGCATCATCTCGGTGGTGGCGTTCAGCTTCATGGTACAGGAGCCGAGGGGGATCATCGCCGAGGTGAGCGAGAGGTCCTTGGCCTCCAGCCGCTTGATGTAGCGCAGCATCTCCGTCTCGCTGTGGCAGCGATGGAAGACGGGATGGGTCAGGAAGGGGCTCTGCCGGGCGGCCGCTGCCGGGATGGCCGGCTCGGTGTGCACGCCGGTATCTCCCAGCATGTGCGGCAGGGCCACGTCCAGCGAGAAGATCGAGATCAGGTCGGAGAGGTCGGCGACCGAGACGGTCTCGTCCAGCGCCACGCACAGGTGGGACCGGTCGAGCACCCGCAGGTTGATCTTGCGGGAGCGGGCCGCGTCCAGGATCCGCGTCATGTTCGCCGGCTTGACCTCGACGTTGATCGTATCGAAGAAGTGCTCGTGGACGATGTGATAGCGCAGCCGCCGGAGCGCCGCCGCGAGCATGGTGGCCTGGGTGTGCACCCGCGCGGCGATCCGCCGGAGCCCGTCCGGCCCATGGTAGACGGCGTACATGCTGGCCATCACCGCCAGCAGCACCTGCGAGGTGCAGACGTTGCTGGTGGCCTTGTCGCGGCGGATGTGCTGTTCGCGGGTCTGCAGCGCCATGCGGAGGGCCAGCCGGCCGCTGGTGTCCTTGGAGACCCCGATAATCCGTCCCGGCATGTGGCGCTTGTGCTCGTCCCGGACCGAGAAGAAGGCGGCGTGGGGACCGCCGTATCCCATGGGCACGCCGAACCGCTGCGAGTTGCCGACCGCGATGTCCGCGCCCCATTCGCCGGGAGGGGTCAGCAGCGTGAGGGCCAGCAGGTCGGTCGCGGCGGTCACCAGCGCGCCGGCCGCCTTGGCGCGCGCCGCGAGCGGCCGGAAGTCCCGGATGCCACCGTCGGTGGCGGGGTACTGCACCAGGCAGCCCACCACCTGGGGACCAAACTCGAACTGGTCAGCCGGGCCGACTCGCACCTCCACCCCCCGCGCCCAGGCCCGGGTCCCGACCACGGCGATGGTCTGGGGGTGACAGTCGGCATCCACCAGATAGACCGGCGTGCCGCTGACCCGCTTGATGGCCAGAGTCATGGCCATCGCCTCGGCCGCGGCCGTCGCCTCGTCGAGGAGCGAGGCGTTGGCCACCGGCAGGCCGGTGAGGTCGGCCACCATGGTCTGGAAGTTGAGCAGCGCCTCCAGCCGGCCTTGGGAGATTTCCGCTTGATAGGGCGTGTAGGCCGTATACCAGCCGGGATTCTCGATGATGTTCCGCTGAATGACCTGCGGCGTGAACGTGCCGTAATAGCCCATGCCGATGTAGTTGCGGCACAGCCGGTTGTTGGCGGCGATCCCGCGCAAGGCCACCAGCACCTCCCGCTCGCTGCGATTCGGCGGCAGATCCAGCGGCGCGCGGAGCCGGATGTCGGCGGGGATCACCGCGTCGGTGAACGCGTCAAGGGACGGGTACCCCAGCACCGCCAGCATCTCCTGGATGTCTTCGCGGCGCGGACCGATGTGGCGGTGCACGAACCGGTCGGTGCGGAGCAGGGTATAGGGCGCGTCGCTGGGCGGCGCGGCGGGGGCGGAAAGGGTGTCGGTCATCGGAGGGGTGGGAGAGCGGCGAACCCGCGTGCGGTCATCCGTCCAGCTTGGCCTGGTAGGCCGCGGCGTTCAGCAGGGCGCCCAGTTCGGCTGGGGCGGTGAGCTTCAGGCGCACCATCCACCCGGCGCCGTAGGGGTCGCGATTGATGAGACTGGGGTCGCTTTCGAGTGCTCCGTTGGCTTCGAGGATCTCACCGGCCACCGGACAAAAGAGTTCGGACACCGCCTTCACGGCCTCCACGGTGCCGAAGACGTCCATCCGGCCGAATTTGGCGCCGGGCTTGGGCAGGTCCACGAACACGATGTCGCCGAGCTCCCCTTGGGCGTAGTCCGTGATCCCGATCTCCACCACCGCCGGATCGGCGGTACGCCGGATGTACTCGTGTTCAGGAGTGTAGAGCAGGTCGGCTGGGATATTCGCCACTGGGAGCTCCGGAGAGTCGGTGCGGGGGGGAGGATAGGCGCCGCGCGGACGGAGAGCAAGGGTTGCATGATTATGAAGGCGGTCGCGAGCTAGGCTCCGGTCACCGCGCTCCACACCTCCTGCAGCCGCTGTTCCAGTCCGGCCAGATCTCCGTCGTTCTCGATCACATAGGGTCGCTGGTCGCCCGGCCCGCCCCGCCAGGCCCGCTTGGTTGCCGCCGGCTGCTGGGTGGCCATCAGGGCCCGGGCGTCGCGGTCGCTCAGGCCGCGTTCTCGCAACCGGGCCAGCCGCAGCTCGTCCTGGGCATCGACCAGGATCACGGCGTCGAAGGCCCCCGGATCCAGCGCCTCGAACAGCAACGGGATGTCGTGCACCACCACCGGGGCGCCCCGCTCGCGCGCTTCCCGCTCCAGGGCCAGCCGCCGCTCCTCGACCGCCGGATGCACCAGCGCCTCGAGGTCGGTCCGGGCACCGGGGTCGGCCAGGACCAGCGACCGGAGCCGGTCACGATCCAGGGCGCCGGTGGCAGTCAGGACAGCGGAACCAAAGCGCCGGGTGATGGCGGCGAGGAGGGGGGTACCGGGGGCCTGAAGCTCGTGCACGATCTTGTCGGCGTCGATGACCGGGACGTTCCAGAGCCGCAGCAACCGGGCCACGGTCGACTTGCCCGCGGCGGCGTTGCCCGTGAGCGCAACGCGGAGCAGGGTGGTCACGGGCAGCGGCAGATCATGGGTGCGGGGCGCGGCGGGTGCCGAGGCTACAGCAGCGCGGTCTGATCTTCGTCGCGGCGGGGGACCCGGTGGCAGTGTCGGCAGCGCGCCTCATAGGCCTCCTGCCCGCCGACCAGGATCGTGGGCGAGTCGTACCGTGCCGGCTTGCCGCTGACCAGGCGCTGGTTCCGGGTGGCGAGGTCGCCGCAGATGACGCAGATGGCCTGGAGCTTGTCCACCGACTCGGCAATGGCGAGCAGGTCGCCCATGGCGCCGAAGGGTTCGCCGCGAAAATCGGTGTCGGTGCCCGCCAGGATGACCCGCACGCCGCGCGACGCGAGGGCACTGCAGACGGTCACGATCTCCGGGTCCAGGAACTGGGCCTCGTCGATGGCCACCAGTTCGGTATCGGGCCGCACCTGCCGGAAGATCTCCGCGGCCGCGTCCACCGGCATCGCCTCGATTTCCCGGCCATCGTGGGTGGAGACGTTGAGTACCCCGGTATACCGGGCGTCGAGGTGCGACTTGAACACCTGGACCCGGCGGCGGGCAATGATCCCGCGGCGCACCCGGCGGATGAGCTCTTCGCTCTTGCCGCTGAACATCACGCCGGTGATGACCTCGATCCATCCTGGGCGCGTGCCATGGTACATCGGGGAGCCTCGGTCAGGTGGAAAAGGGCAGGGCGGTGAGCATACGGCGTCGGCGAGGGACGGTCAAGCGCGAGTCGCGCCGTGCTTGCGGCGGCTTGGAACGCTCCGCCATATTGAGCCCCCCGTCCCGCTCGGCCCCCGCGTTCCGGAGTCTCACGTGAACAAACAGCAGCTGGTCCTCGCCCTGGCCGTCCGCCTCGGCAAGCCCAAGGCGGACATGCTCCGGGCCGTCGACGCACTGTTTGGCGCGGAAGGGGTGATCGGCAGCGAACTGCGACGCGGCCGCAAGGTGCAGATCAGCGGCTTCGGGAGCTTCGAGCCCAGGAAGCGGAAGGCCCGTACCGGGCGCAACCCACGCACCGGCCGGGCCATGGCCATCAAGGCGGCCATCGCTCCGGTGTTCCGGGCCGGGAGCGGGCTCAAGCAGACGGTCAACAAGAAATAGGACCACCGCCCGGCGGTTCAGCGCCGCCCGGCCGGCCCGCCACCCCGCCGGACCGGCTTGCCCCCGCCGCTCCGGCCTTCCGGCCGGGCACCGGAGCCGCCCCGGTCCAGCCGGGCGGTTACCTCCCGACGCCGCACGGTCTTGCCGGTGAGCCGGCGGGCGATCTCCTCCGCCTCGGCCGCCGGTACCTCCACCAGCGAAAACATTTCCCGAATGTCGATCTTTCCGATGCGGCTGGCGTCCATGCCCACGTCCCGGCTCAGGGCGGCCACCAGATCGGCCGGGGTCACGCTGTCCTTCTTGCCGGCGCCGATCCAGATCCGGCCGACGGCCGGCGTCGAACTCGCAGAGGAGGGCTGCGTGGCTGCGCCGGTAGCTGGTGCCAGGGCGCCCGAGGCACGCCACAGGCGGTACAGCGCCGCCGCCACCCGGGTGGGATCTTCGCGCTCGAACAGGGCGGCCAGGGCCAGTAGCTCCCCGTCCAGTTCGCCCCGGTCGAGATCCACCTGGATCTGCAGCCGGCGCCTGGCGGCTTCGCGCCGGGCCTCTTCCAGGGCACCGGTGGGACGAAGGGCGTGCTGGCGAAGGGTGGTCTGCGCGACGTACCCGGCGGCATGGGCCGGTGCCAGCAGCACGACGTCTCCGGCGGCCTGCAGCTGGCTCAGCCGGGCCGGAGTCGGAAGGTCCCACGCCACCACCAGGTCGGAGGCCGGCACGTCACCCGTGGTCACGGTGACACTGCCGTCCGCCACCGGCAACGCGCCTCGGGCCTGGGCGGCGCTCCGGCGATCGAGGCACCAGACGCTGAGGCTGCCGGGGTCCAGCATTTCCAGGATCGAGGCCAGCGCCTGCCCGCGGCGGCTCCAGCTCACGGTGGTCACCCGGGCCGCCTCCGGGACGTCCGGTCCCGACGGTTGGGACAACGGCCCGCAGACCAGCGCCCTCCGCGCGTACCGCTCCACCAGCGGGTGCCCAGCTCGTGGCGCGGTGGGGATGAGTATCCGCTGGGCGTCCGCCGGCAGGTCCTGCATCAGCGCGGCCAGTGGCTCATCGGACTCGTACTGCTCCGGCCAGGCCAGAACGACGTGGCCGAGTTGATCGGTCTTGAGAGCGCTGCGCTCGAGCAGCGTGAGGGCGGTGTCCGGAGTGGTGAGCAGTAAACGGAGCTTGCCCTCGCGTAGGGCGCGGGTGGCCCGGCCGGGAGCCTGAGCAGCCAGCGCGGGGAGGCCGGCGGCGTCGGCCAGGGGAAGGAGGACGGCCGCCCATTCGGCGAGCCCGTGGGCCGGCACCAGGACCAGACCTCGGGAGTCGCTCTGGGCCAGGGCACTCACCATGCCAGCCAGTACCGGAGCCGCATAGCGGGCCGACGGCGGGGCAGCCAGCACCAGGTTGTGCCCGCGGGCGGCCGTCGGCACCTGGTCACGGACCCCGGTGTCATCGGCGGCGTACCCATACGATTCCAGTGCGCCAGCAACCGCCGGCGTCAAATGCAGCTCCACGAGTCCTGACATCGCCATCCCTCGATTGTCAAACAGCGTCCATGTCCAGCACGGAGCGGGAAGCTAACCGGGAGGCCAATTCTCGACCAGTTGACATACCCTGGAGGCCGGAGGAGTTTACCCGTTGCTGCGCACACGCCGCGAGCTCGCCGCACTGAAGGCCGGTACCCCGTGGTACCGGCCCCGTGGGTCTTTGCTCCCTGACTTCCCTCTCCGCCCTGGACGTCGTCATGCCGGACAGCCTCTCGCCCAACCTGGCGTACCTCAAGCCCTCCGAGACCGTGGCCATCAGCGCGGAGACCAAGCGCCGCCGGGCCGCCGGCGAGGACGTGGTGGACCTGAGCCTGGGCGAACCCGATTTCGACACGCCGCGCCCCATCGCCGAAGCGGGCATCCAGGCCATCGAGCGGGGCATGACGCGCTATCCCCCCAATATCGGCATCCCGGAACTGCGGACGGCAATCGGCCGGTCGCTCTCCCTGATGTCAGGCGGCATGGCCATCAATCCCGATCAGATCGTGGTCAGCAACGGCTCCAAGCAGTCCCTCTTCAATGCCTGCTTCACGCTCTTCGGCCCCAAGGACAAGGTCCTGATCCCGTCCCCCGCCTGGGTCTCGTATCCGCAGATCGTGGCCCTCTGCCGGGCCGAGCCGGTGGCCGTGCCGGGCGATCCGGAGTGGGGCCTCAAGGTGAGCGTCAAGGATCTGGAGCAGAAGACCGACAAGCTGGTCAAGGGACTGATCCTCTGTTCCCCCTGCAACCCCACCGGGGCGACCTACTCGGCGACCGAGATCCGGGCCATCGCGGAGTGGGCGGCCCGGCATCAGGTCTGGATCATCGCCGACGAGATCTATCGCCGCATCTACTACGGCAACGGTCCGGCGCCCTCGTTCCTCGATCTTCCCGATGAATTGCGCGAGCGGCTGGTGCTGGTCACGGGCGCCTCCAAGGCGTATGCCATGACCGGCTGGCGCATCGGCTCGGCCTACGCCCCCATGCCGGTGGCCAAGGCGATGGCGGCGCTGCAGACGCACACCACTACCGGTGCCAATCATGTGGCCCAGTGGGCGGCGGCTACGGCCTTCGGTGATGACCGGGTGGAACCGGACGTCCAGAAGATGGTGGCGGCCTTTCGTCGCCGCCGCGACCGGGTGGTCGCCCGCTTCCGGGTCGAGGCGTCGGGAGTGGAGTTCGTCGAGCCCACCGGCGCGTTCTATTTCTTCTTCCGGGTGGACGGGGTGGCGCCCGGGCAGCGACTCACCGGGACCGCCTTCTGCGAACAGGCGATGACCGCCGGCGTGGCGATGGTGCCGGGCGCGGCCTTCGGGGACGATCGCTGGGTCCGGATGAGTTACGCCGTCGGCGACAAGGATCTCGAACTCGCGCTGGACCGCATTCTGGCCCTGATCACCCGGCTCGGCGCCTCTGCGACGCCCGCCGCGAGCGGGGCGCGGGCGTGAGGGTCGGCCGACCCGCGCCGCCGGCCCGCTGCCCGGATTCCCGCACGTGACCTCCCCCTCCTGGACCCGGCTCCGCCGGGCGGTTGCCGCACGGGGCTTTACGCCCGCGACCTGGATTCCCGCCGCCAGCGAAGGCCGCGCCGAGGAAGCGACGATCCGACCGGCCCGGCTGCTGGAGGACCGTCCCATGTCGGGGACCGCGGTCGGTGGACCGGAGCCGTGGCCCGGGGTGGTTGCCTTCCTGGATGGCACTCAGCGCTACGAAGTGATGGCCTACGCCGGCTCGAGCCCGGTGGTCGTGGCCGAGATCGGCGCGGCGGTGCTGGAGCGGCGCAACCGACATCTCCACGTGGCCACGGTGGCGCGTCGCCGGCTGCTCATCGCCCGCCCCGAAGTGCTGCTCGAACTGGGCGAGACGGCCGCTGGGCATGAGGCCGTGGCCCTCCCAGAAGACGGACCCGCCCATCCGGTGCACGACTTCGTGCTGGCCCGCCGGGAGGTGGATCGGGCCCGGGGACGGCTGGAGGTGGCGATCGGCCACCGCTACCGGGAAATTTCCGACGGGTGGCTGATCGTGGATGGCACGCTGTCGGAGAGCCCCCAGTGGGCCGCTGACCCCCGTATGCTGGGGATCTGCAAGAGCCACGCGACCCTCCCCTTTGCCGGCACCGATCTCGAGGCGTACCTGCGGTTGCCCGCCGGCTCCCGGTCTCCCGTATTTCAGCCGGCGGGCCACGAGGTGGCACCGGTCTGCTCCTGGGCCCTCCGGCTCTGGCCCTGGCAGGGCAAGGATCTGCTGCACGGGCTGATCCGGGTGGAGGCCGCGCCGACCCTCGAGACGGTGGCGCATGCCGATCAGCTCTCCCGCTGGCTCCTGGCCGAGCGCGCACCGGTCAGCACCCCCGATCCCCGCTGGGACCGCCTGCTCTACGGCATCCGGGCGGTGGAGGAGTATCTGCGGGCATCCGGGTCGAGGTAGGCGGCCCGCGCCGCTTATCTTGGTCGCATGTCCACTCCCCCGCCGGTCGGGCGCGTCGTCGCCACCGAACTCAAGCCGGCCACCCCGCATCAATTCCACTTCTGGACCGCCCGCGAATCTCCCGTGGGCATCGGTGCCATCGTGCGGGTGGATGCCCCGGGGAGAACCGTGCTGGGGATCGTCACGGACGGGTTCGCGTATGCCGATCTGGACCGGCCCATTCATGACGTGATCGGCGCCGAGGGCGATCCCGCCCTGGCCGGCCAGCAGCCGACCGAGCGCACCGAGATCCGGCTCTACACCGCCGCCGTGCTGCGCCAGGTCCCCGAACAACCGCTGCAGCCCGTTCCCCTCGGCACGGTCTTCCTGGCCGACGATGCCGACGTGAGCATTGCGTTGCGGATGGATGCCTTCCTGGCCGGAGCGCAGCCCACCGGCATCCCCATCGGGGTATACGCCGCCGGCGGCCTCGAGGCGCCGATCTATCTCGATGCTGATTTCCTGCTGGGCCCGGAGGCGGCCCATCTCAACATCACCGGGGTGTCGGGGCTGGCCACCAAGACCAGCGCGGTCCAATTCCTCCTCTCCAGCATCTTCCAGACGTTTCCGGCCCATCGAGGCACGGTGGCGGCGGTCTGCTTCAACGTGAAGGGCCCCGACCTCTGCTTCCTGGACCAGCCCGCCGATCTTCCCGAGGAGGACCGCCGGCTGTACGCCCGGCTTGGAGTGGCCCCGGAACCGTTTGCCAACGTGCAGTACTACGCTCCCTACAAGGCCGACGGGGTCAACCTGAACACGCTCCGGACCCACGAGGCGCTGTCGGGCAACACCGTGCCGCTGATCTGGGGCCTCCGGGAGGTGCTCGATTACGCCGAGGTGCTGCTCAACCGGGACGACGTGGATGCCAAGGCCGGCGCGCTGATTGACTTCCTGAAGGAACGGGTGGTGGGCCGCGAGTTCCATGACATCACCCTGTCCGAGCGCCCCTTCGAAGTGCGCAGCTTTGCGGACCTGGAGGATTTCTTCCGCCGCATCTTCGAATTTCTCGAGGTCCAGGCGCGCGGCGCCGAGATCTGGCGGACCCACCATGTGGCGACGATCCGCAAGGTCCGCAACCGGCTCGGCAACATCAGTCTCCGGGCCAAGGGGCTGGTCACCGATGACGGGCAGCCGAGCGACCTGCCGTGGGGGAAGTTCGAGGACCGCAGCCTGCATGTGGTGGATGTGGCTGGCCTGGACCCGCTGGTGCAGGACCTGGTCTTTGCCCGGCTGGTCTCCCAGCTCCGGGAACATCTGGAGCGCCGCGACCTCGGCGTCGACCACGTGGTGGTCTTCGTGGACGAACTCAACAAGTACGCCCCGGCCGACGGCCAGGACACCTATGTCCGGCGGATGCTGCTGGATCTCTCGGAGCGGGGCCGCTACCTGGGGCTGGTCCTGTTCAGCGCCCAGCAGTTCCGCAGCCAGGTGCTCCGCCGGGTGGTGGGCAACGCGGGCACCGCCCTGTTCGGCCGGATGGACATGGACGAACTGGCCACGCCCGGCTACGGCATTCTCTCCCCGGCGACGCGGGCCAAGCTGGCCGCCCTCCCCAAGGGGGAGCTGATGGTCCGGCACCCGCACTTCACCCAGCCGCTCTTTGTCCGATTCCCCCGGCCTGCCGCGCTGACGGGCCGGCTGGGGGTCGAGCGGTTTCCTCCGGCCACCGACGTGGCCTTCGGCGCCGCGGTGGCTCGGCAGCTGCGCGCCCTCGACGCTTCGATTACGCTGGCGCGGCTGGAGCCGGTCATCGAGGGCCGGCGGGAGGAGGATGTGCGGCGGGCGCTGCACACCACCCGCCGGGTGCGGCCGGACAACGTGCTGGCATTCTTCACCGCCCAGCTGGGCAAGCGGGTGGAGCGGGAAGTGACCGAGCGGCGGGGCGTGGCGCCGCTGAAGCGCACCGGCGGGGATCCCTACGCGTGAGGGGCGGTGCCGCTCTCCCTCTTACCTCCGTCCCCTCGCTCCGCCAGATTTCCCTCCCGTGAAACTCGCACACCTCGCCGATCTCCACCTGGGTTTTCGGCAATATCATCGGCAGACCCCCAACGGCCTGAACCAGCGTGAGGCCGACGTGGCCGGCGCGTTCCGCCGGGCCGTGGAGCAGGTCATCGCGGCCCGCCCCGACGCGGTCCTGCTGGCGGGCGACCTGTTTCACTCGGTGCGGCCGACCAACCCCGCGATCCTTTTCGCCTTTCAGCAGCTGCACCGGCTTCGGGAGGCCCTGCCGGAGGCGCCGGTCATCCTCATTGCCGGCAACCACGACACGCCGCGCTCGGTAGAGACCGGGTCCATCCTGTCCCTCTTCGCCTCGCTGGGCGTCGACGTGGTGATCGACGATGCCCGCCGGCTGGCCTACCCGCGCCTGGGGCTGAGCGTCCTGGCCGTGCCTCACAATGCGCTGGTGGCGCCGACGCGCCCGGCCTTCGAGCGGGCCGGCACCGAGCCGTACCAGGTGCTCACGGTGCACGGTGAGGTCGAGGGGATTTTTCCCGCTGACCGGACGGGGGTGGAGTATGGTGGTGCGCTGCTCACCAAGGCCGATCTCGCCAAGGGAGGCTGGAATTACGTCGCCCTGGGCCACTACCACGTGCAGCGCGAGGTGGCGCCGCGGGTCTGGTACAGCGGCTCACTCGACTATGTGAGTCCCAACCCCTGGGGCGAACTCGCCGAGGAGCGGACCGCCGGTCTGGACGCCAAGGGCTGGCTCCTGGTGGACCTGGACTCGGGCAAGGCCGAGCGGCGCGCCGTGCCACCGGCGCGCCGTCTGCACGATCTCCCGGTGATCGACGCGCTGGGCAAGACCGCCGCCGAACTGGACCGGCTGATCGCGGACGCCGTCAGCGCCATCCCCGGAGGGCACGCGGACCAGGTCATCCGGCAGGTGATCCGGAATACGCCGCGGCACGTCGGGCGGGAGATCAACCATGCCGCGGTACGGGTGTTCAAGTCCCAGGCGCTGCACTATCAGCTCGATCTGCGCCGTCCCGTGTCCAACCACCTCACCGGGACCGGCGCCCCGGGGCGGCGGCGGACCCTGCCGGAACTGGTCGTGGACTACCTGGAGCGCCGTCCGCTGCCCGCCGAGATCGACCGCGAGGCCCTGGTGCGCCGTGGTCGGGAGCTGGTGGAATCGGCCGAACGGGAATGGGCGGAAGGCTGATGCAGATCGAACGCCTGCGGCTCATCAACTTTCGCCAGCATGAGGACACCGAGTTGGTGCTGGGGGCCGGTCTCACCGGCATCGTCGGCGCCAACGGCGCCGGCAAGACCACGCTCCTGGAGGCGATCGCCTGGGCGCTGTATGGCAGCGAGGCGGCCCGGGGCACCCGCGAGACCATTCGCCGCCGGGGAGCCGGGACCCGCGTGCCGGTGCGCGTCGAGCTGGACTTCACCCTGGGGGTGCACCGGTACCACGTCGAGCGCACCTTGAACAACGCCGAGCTGTTCCAGGACGCCGACCCGGCGCCGATCGCCAACAGCATCGGCACGGTGTCGGAAAAGGTGGCCCGCCTGCTGGGCATGAACCGCGAGGAGTTCTTCAACACCTATTTCACCGGCCAGAAGCAGCTGGCGGTGATGGGCGCCATGACCGGTGTGGCCCGGGCACAGTTCCTCTCCCGCGTGCTCGGCTACGACCGGCTGCGCCGGGCCCAGGAACGGCTGCGGGAGGGGCGCCAGGAGGTCACCGCGCGCCTCAAGGCGCTGCAACAGCTGCTCCCCGACGTCACCGAGCTGGACCGGGAGGGGGACGCGGCCAGTCAACGGCTCACCCTTGCCACGGAAGGGGTAGCCCGGGCCACCGGGATCGAGACCACCGCCCTGACCCGGCGTCAGGTGGTGCTCCCGCGCTGGCAGGAGATGCAGGCGTTGCGGGAGCGGGTCGGGGCCCTCCAGTCGGACCTGCGCCTCGCCGAGCACAAGGTGAGCAGTGCGCGGGAGAGTTTTCAGCAGCTCGACCGGCAGCTGGTGTTGGCCAATGAGGCTCGGGGCAAGCTCGAAGCGCTCGGCGCCGAGCTGGAGCCGCTGGAGGGACTGCGGCGGGAGCTGGCCCTGCTCGATGAGCAGATGGCCGTCTTCATCCGGCGCCAGGGACTGCTCGCGGAACTCGAGCACACCCGGACCGGATTACAGACGGTGCGGGCCCAGGCCGGCCGGCTGCCGCCCGCGGATGTCGTCGAGGCCACCCGGAGCCGGGTGGATCAGCTGCAGCGCGACCTCGACGCGCTGGACGAGCTGGCCCGGGAGCGGCGCTCGTCCTGGGATCGGGAGCTCCAGGAGGCCACCACCAAGCGCGATACCCTGCGGGACCAGTATCGGGACCTCAAGGAACAGGTCGAACGGATCCAGCAGGCCGGGGCCGCGGGCGCCTGTCCCACCTGCACCCGTCCCCTGGGCGATGAGTACCCCAATGTGCTGGGCATGCTCGACCGGCAGCTGGAGGAGGTGCGTTTCAACGGCAACTACTTCAAGTCGCGTATCGACCAGCTGGCCGCCGAGCCGGCGGAACTGCACGAATTGTCGCGCCGCCGGACCGAGGCGGAGCGCACGCTTAATCTCGCCCGCGCGGAGCTGGCCCGGTTCCAGACCCAGCTGCAGGAAGCGCCCCGGCTTCGGGCCGAGGAGGTTCGGCTGGCGGGACAGATGACGGTGCTGGAGCAGCAGGCCGGCGCGGTGGCGCCGCAGTACGACCCCAATCGGCACACGGTGGTCCGGAAGCGGATCGCCGAACTCGAGCCGCTGGATCGGCAGGCGGAGCGACTGCGGGAGCGCGCCGCCATGGCGGAGGCGCTCGTGGTGCAGGCGGAATCGGCGGAACGGGGGCTGTCGGACATGGAGGCGGAGCTCCGCCGGCTGCAGGGCCTGCTCACCGACCTGGGCTATACCGACCTGGCCTGGGCGACCGCGCGGAGCGACTGGGAAGAAGCGGAACGGGGCTGCCAGCAGGCGGCGGTCGGGCTGGTGCGGGCCCGGGCCGAGCAGGGGGCCGCCGAGGAGGCGGATCGCGCCGTGTCGCGCCGGCGGGAGGAGCGGGCCCGGCGGGAAGCGGAGGCGCTGGAAGCGGCTCGCGAGGTGGCGCTCCAGAATGAGCTCGACCGGGCCTTCACCGATCTCCGGACCGATCTCAATCAGCAGCTGCGGCCGGACCTCTCGGACCTGGCCAGCGCCTTTCTGCGCGATCTGACCAACGGGCGGTACTCCGAGCTCGAACTGGATGAATCCTACGATGCCACGATCATCGAGGCGGGGGAGCCCAAGCCGGTCATCTCCGGGGGCGAGGAGGATGTCGCCAACCTGGCGCTCCGCCTGGCCATCAGCCAGATGATCGCCGACCGGGCGGGCCAGCCGCTCTCGCTGCTGGTGCTGGACGAGATCTTCGGTTCTCTCGACGAGGAGCGGCGCCTGGCCGTGGTGGACCTGCTCCGCAGCCTGGCGGATCGCTTTCCCCAGGTCATTCTCATCACCCACATCGACCCGGTGCGGGAGGGATTCGACCGGGTGGTGCGGGTCGAGTTCGACCAGGAACGCGGATCTTCGCGGGTCCGGGACGAACCGCTGGGGACGGGCGATGGCCTGGCTGCCTGACCGGGCTCTCTCCGGTCCGGAGCGGCCGACGCTCCGCGACATCGATCCGCTCAACCGGATCTTCGCGGAGGCGTTCACCGACCGCTACCGGCGCGATGGGATGACGGGGGTGCGGGTGCCGCACCTCAACCCCATGATCTGGCGCTACGCGCTGGAGGACGCCGGTGAGGGGGCCATGGTCTGGCGCGACGGGGACGGGCAGCTGTGCGGCTTCAACATGGTGCACCTGTCGGGCCGCGAGGGATGGATGGGGCCGCTGGCGGTGCGTCCCGATCGGCAGGGGGCCGGTCTCGGCAAGGTCATGATCCAGGCGGGGATCGCCTGGCTGCGGCAGCGGGGGGCGCGCACCATCGGGCTCGAGACCATGCCGCGCACCGTGGAAAACATCGGCTTCTACAGCAAGCTCGGCTTCGTCCCCGGGCTGATGACGGTGTCGCTGGTGCGCGACCTGGAGCGCCGGCCTTCGCTGCATCCCGAGCTGCTCTCGGCGGCCGGCGTCGGGCGGGAGGAGCGGCTGCGGGCCTGCGCCGAACTGACCGCCCGGCTGCTCCCGGGCGCCGACTACACCCGGGAACTGCAGACCACGGCGGACCTGCGCATCGGGGACACGCTGCTGGTGCGGGATGCGGCGGGAGCACTGGCGGGGTTCGGGCTCTTTCATACCGCCCCCCTGGCCGCTGGGCGGCCCGGGGATGACCTCCGCGTGCTCAAGCTGGTGGCGGTGAATGGCGAGCACTTCGAACGGCTCATTGCGGCGCTGGAGTCCGTGGCGCTGACGCTCAACATCCGGCGGGTGACGCTCCGCAGTCAGACCGGGCTCGGCGAGGCCTACCTCCGGGTCATCGGCCTGGGGTACCGGGCCCACTGGACCGACCTGCGGATGTCGCTGTCCGGATTCGAGGAGGTCCTGCCCCGTCCGGGCGCGGTGGTCTGGTCCAACTGGGAGATCTGACGGACGGCGCCGGGGCCGCCGGGCGCCGGCCGCGCTACGCCGCCCGCCGCAGGGCCCACCACCGGACGAACAGGACCCCGGACACCCCAAGCAGGAGATGCAGCCCCGCGCCGGCCGGGCCCAGCGGCATCAGGAAGGTCACGACGATCCAGGCCAGAAGGGCCGCGATGGCGCCGAACAGTGTGGGCCACATGGAGGACTCCGGTTCCGCGTTGACGGTGGGTGCGCCGCGGCCTATCTTCGAGGAAAGCGGCGTCGAGGAATCACGTTATTGAGCCAACAGGTCCTGTGAAGGGCCCAGATACTGCGACTGATGCCACGCCCCTCGGGGGAAGGCAGATGCTGTGGTGAGGGCGCCATCTTTTTCATTGGGCTTCAATAAACCTCTTCGGCGTCGCCCTGCCATCCCCCGGGGCACCGGCCGGACGCCGGTGCCTCGTCGTTTTGGCCTCGCGGCAGCCAGGGCGGGACAACCCGGCCGCGGGGATTTTCCGCCGACCAGAAGGCCAACGGATTCCGCATGCCGATCTGCAGTGTCACCCGCCGCGTGCATTTCAACGCCGCGCATCGCCTGTATCATCCCGGCCGTTCCGACGAGTGGAACGCCCGCATCTTCGGGGTCTGCGCCAATCCCAACTATCACGGCCATAATTACGAACTGGACGTCGCGGTGGAAGGGGAGATCGACCCCGAGACCGGCTACGTCGTGGACATGAACGTACTGAAACACCTGGTCGAGGAGAAGCTGCTGGCCCAGCTGGATCACAAGAATCTCAATCTCGACGTGCCGCACTTTGCCCGGGTCATCCCCACGGCGGAGAATATCGCGGCCTATTGCTGGCAGGTCCTGGCCCCGGCCATTCCGGCGGGCCGCCTGCTCCGCCTGCGGCTCTGGGAGACGCCCCGCAACTATGTCGACTACGATGGCCGCTGACGGCCGCCCTGCCGTCCCCGCCGGATTCCAGGACGAAGTGCGCCATATCCTCGGTGCTCTGGGAGAGGATCCCGACCGGGAAGGACTGGCGAAGACCCCTGAGCGCGTGGAGAAGTCGCTCCGCTGGCTGACCCGGGGCTACGGCCTTTCGGTCATGGACGCCGTTGGCGATGCGCTGTTCGAGGAAGATCACAGCAGCATGATCCTGGTGCGGGACATCGAGCTGTACTCGCTGTGCGAACACCACATGCTGCCGTTCTTCGGGCGGGCGCACGTGGCCTACGTACCCAACGGCCGGATCGTCGGGCTCTCCAAGGTGCCCCGCATCGTGGACATCTTCGCCCGGCGCCTGCAGGTCCAGGAACGGCTCACCGACCAGATTGCGGACGCCATCATGGACGTCCTCGAGCCCCACGGGGTGGGTGTGCTCATCGAGGCCACCCACCTCTGCATGGCGATGCGGGGGGTCGAGAAGCAGAACAGCCGCACCGTCACCAGCGGTGTCCGGGGGATCTTCCGCAGCGATATCCGCACCCGGGAGGAGTTCCTGCGGCTGGTGCACGGGCGGGGGTCCGAGTGAAGCCGCTCGAGGGCACCCTCGCCGTCGTGACCGGCGCGTCGCGCGGCATCGGCCTCGCCTCGGCGGAGGCGCTTGCCGCCGCCGGCGCGACCGTGGTCCGCCTGTCGCGCTCCCTGCCGGAAGGGACCCACGGACCGTTCCGGGACGTCCCCTGTGACCTGGCCGAGACCACGGGGATCGTTCGGGCGACCACGCGGATCCTCAATGAGTGGGGTACCCCGGCGGTGGTGGTGCAGAACGCCGGGCTCTTCCTGCTGAAGCCCTTCGAGGAAACCGAGCCTGCCGAGCTGGACCGGCATCTGGCACTGAATATCCGGGCCCCGTTCGTCCTGGCGCAGGGGCTGCTGCCGGCCATGCGCGCCGCGGGCGCCGGCATCCACATCACCATCGGCAGTATCTGCGACCATACCGGTTTCCCCGACAACAGCGTCTATACCATCAGCAAGTTCGGCCTGCGTGGCATGCACGAGGCGCTCTCGGCGGAATACCGGGGTACGGGGGTGCGCTTCTCGCTGATCTCGCCCGGCTCCACCGACACTCCGATCTGGGACCCCTTCGATCCCGATGCCCGTCCCGGGTTCCTCCGCCGGGCCCTGATGCTCCGGCCAGCGGACGTGGCCGAGGCCGTATTGTTCGCGGCGACCCGCCCGCCGCACGCCAACGTGGAATGGCTCCGGCTGGCACCGCATACCCCGAGCTGACCGGGTTCCGCGCTCCCCGCACTCCCTGAGACTCACGCTCCGATGATCGTCCGCACGTGGATACGCATCGTACTCGCCCTCCTGTGGCTGCCATGGACACCCACCGTCCTCTCCGCCCAGGGGCTGCCACCGTTGCCCGATCCGACCGGGTTCGGCACCCATGTCCTGGCGGTGGCGCGTGACCCGCAGGGCACCGTGTGGGTGGGGACCTACGGAAAAGGCATCTACCGCCTGACGAGGGGCGCCACGGCCTGGGAGCAGCTGAAACGGGATACCAGCGGCACCAGCATTTCCTGGGACTTCGTGCACGCCTTTGCCTTCGGGAGCCGGGGCCAGATCTGGTATGGCACGGTGGGCAACGGTTGGGGGGTGAGTCGGGACGGCGGAGCGACCTGGACCAACTGGACGTTCAACCAGCTGGGACCCGAATGGCAGTACGTGGCGCCCGACGGCATCGTGATCCGGGACGACACCGTCTGGGTGGCCACCGCTGATGGCATCCAGATGACCGCGGACGACGGCGCCCACTGGATGGCCTTCGAGGACGCGGCCGGCCCGCTGGCCAAGGGCCTGGCCGATACCGCCTTTGCGCTGCTGACCAACGAGTACGTGCGCCGGATCGGCTTCGACCGGCAAGGCGTCATCATCTCCACGCTGCGGGGCAACGAGCGGCTGGTTATCACCGCGGACAGCCGGACCCGCCAGGATGTCGCCTTCCCGCGATTCCTTCCCAAGAACCAGATCCTCATCGACGGGCGCCCGTGGCGGGGTTCGCCCTGCGGACTGCGTGTCACCGCCGACACCACGCCCTGCTTCAGGCGCGCCGCCGCGGCCGTCCCTCCGCCGCAGGCTCCACGCACCACCTGGTTCCGTCGGCCGATCGACCGCCTGGACAATGCCTATATCGACCAGACCTACCGCTACGGCTCCACGATGGGGGGCAACTTCCAGCAGCATCAGGGTGTGGAATTCAACAATCCCGACGGCACCCCGGTGATGGCGATCGGGGCGGGCCAGGTGGTCTACGCCGGGCCGGCGGAGCAGGGGGCCCTGACGGTGGCGATCCGGCACGACACCACCATCACCGGCCCCGACGGTCCGCGCCGGGTGTACAGCGTCTATTACCACAATTCCGTGCTGGACGTCTCCGTGGGAGAAGAGGTGACCGCGGGCCAGCGGATCGCCCGGGTCGGGAACACCGGCCGGGCCACCAACGACCATCTGCACCTCGAGGTGCACGCCGTCCCGGGCGACGATGTGTCGCTGGTGGTGGATTCGCTGCAGCGCTACCCGGCGTACACCACCAATCCCGAGCTCTGGATCGAGCCGCTCCCCGGCACCGGGCTGGTGGCCGGCCAGGTCTGGGACGCGGCCGGGGTGCCGGTCCCGCAGGCCCGGATCTACGGGCTGTTCAAGCCCGAGCCCGCCGAGACGCCGCTCTCGTTCGTGGAGACCTACGGAGACCGCACCCACCCCCACCCGCTCTACAAGGAGCACTTCGCGATCAGTGACGTTCCTCCCGGCAGCTATGTGCTGGCCACCGAGATCGGCGGCAAGAAGGTGTTCCGCCGGGTCACCGTGGAAGAAGGCAAGCTGACCTGGGTGGTCTTTCGGCCGTAGCGCCGCCTCCTCCGGCATCGCGGCCGAGTGGCTCCGCCATGTTCATCGAACTCACCGACCATCTCCGCTGCCCCGCCGGCCACGACGAGGCGTTCCTGGTCCTCATTCCCGAGCGGGTCGAAGGCGGCCGCGAGGTGGTCCAGGGGCTGCTGGGCTGCCCCATCTGCCACCGGGAGTATCCGGTGCAGTCCGGGGTGGTCCAGTTTGGCGCGGTGGCGCCGGCCGCCGCCCCCAGCGCCGACGCCGTCGTCCCTGATGCCTCCGCCATCATGAGCTTTCTCGGCCTGGAAGGGCCCGGGGGATATGTCACGCTGGTGGGGGACGCCGCTCGCGCCGCCGCCGGGCTCCGGGAGCTGCTCCCGGGGGTGCACCTCGTGGCGGTGAACCCGGGGGTGGAGCTGACGGGAGTCGCGGGCGTGAGCGTGCTGCGCTCGCCCGAGTGGCCGGTCAAGGCGCGCTCCCAGCGCGGGGTGGTGCTGGGCCTGCCGGAGGCGGAGGTGGACGAGTGGCGGCGCCGGGCGCTGGCGGCGGTGCTGCCGGGTCTCCGGGTGGCGGGACAGGGGCCGGTCCCGTCCCAGCCGGGGTTCGAACTCCTGGCCAGCGCCGCGGGCTGGTGGGTCGGGCGAATGGCCTGAGGCCAGACAACCAGCGCGGCCCGCCCGGATCGCCGGGCGGGCCGCTGAAAGGAGATCTGCCGGCGCCCCCTACTTCTTGGCGGGCGCGGGCTCGTTGTACAGGGCGTCGATCTCCCGCTGATAGTTCTTCTCCACGATCCGCCGTTTCACCTTGAGCGTCGGGGTGAGTTCCCCGGTCTCGATCGAGAAGTCCTGCTGGATCAGCAGCACCTTCTTGGGCATCTCGTAGTGGGCCAGCTCGCGCAGAGCCCGCTTGACTTCCCGCTCGATCTTGTCGTTGACGTCCGGGAGGGCGATCAGGGCGGCATCGTCGCCGGGGGACAGGTGCTTCTCGGTGGCCCACGCCCGGAGCGCGTCGAGGTTGGGCACCACGAGCATGATGGGGAACTTCCGCTTGTCGCCGATCATCACCGCGTTGACGATGAACGGGTTGGTCTTGACCCGGTTCTCGATCGGCTGCGGGGCGATGTTCTTTCCGCCGGCGGTGACGATGATGTCCTTCTTGCGGTCGGTGATGCGCAGGAATCCGCCGGCGTCGATCTCGCCGATGTCACCGGTGTGGAACCAGCCGTCGGCGTCGATGACCTCTCGGGTGGCCTCCGCCTTGTTGTAGTACCCCTTCATCACGTTGGGGCCGCGGCACAGGATCTCCCCGTCGCCCGCGATCTTCACCTCGACCCCGGCGATCGGCCGGCCCACGGTGCCCATGCGGATGGCGTCGGGGGTGTTGACCGTGATCACCGGGGACGTTTCCGTCAGGCCGTAGCCTTCGAAAATCGGGAGGCCCGCGGTATAGAAGAACTTGGCGATTTCCGCCGACAGCGGCGCGCCGCCCGAAACGAAGAAGCGCAGCCGGCCGCCCGTCCGCTCCCGCAGCTTGGAGAAGACCAGCTTGTCCCCGATCGCCTTGCGGAGCGCCACGCCGGGTGGCACGGGCTGCTTGGCCAGGACCAGGTCGGTCCACTTCTCTCCCCAGTGGCGGGCCCACCCGAAGATCCGTTTCTTGACCGCCGACTTGGCCGAGCCCTCCAGGACCCGGGCGTAGATCTTTTCGTACAGCCGCGGCACCGAGAGCACCACCGTGGGACGACGTTCCAGCATGTCCGCGGAGACGGTGTCGATGCTCTGGGCATAGTTGATGAGCGTGCCGCCGTGCCACAGCAGGTAGTGCCCCGCCATCCGCTCGAAGACGTGCGACAGCGGCAGGAACGAGAGTGCCTCGTCCCCCTCCACCAGGGTGATCGCCTTGGCGGCGTTCACGACGTTGCTGGTCAAGTTGCCGTGGGTGAGCATGACGCCCTTCGGGTCACCGGTGGTGCCGGAGGTATAGATCAGCGTGGCCAGGTCGCTGGGCCTGGTCTGCATCGCCTCCTCCCGCCAGGCGGCGTACTTGGCGGCGGCAGCGCGGCCCCGCTGCATCAGGTCGGCCAGGGGGGTCACGCCGGGGCCGGTGGCGTCCGGGTCCAGCGCAATGACGTGCCGGAGGGCGGGTGTCGCCTCCGGGCCGCGAACGGCGAGGATCTTCTCGAGCTGGGCCTTGCTGGAGACCACGACCGCGACCGCCCCCGAATCCCGGAGGATGTAGGCGATCTGGGCGGGTGGCAGCGTCGGGTAGACCGGCACGTCGGCGCAGCGATTCAGCAGGCAGGCGTAGTCGACGAAGGCCCATTCGGGCCGGTTCTCCGACAGGAGCGCCACGTGCTGGCCGGGCGACACGCCCAGTTCGCGCAGCCCGAAGGCGATCGCGAGCACCCGGTCCTGGACGTCGGCGTAGGAGATATCCTGCCAGACGGCGCCACTCTTGAACCGCATGGCCACTGGCCGCTGTCCGTAGCGCTCGAGCCCGGCAAGGAAGAGTTCGTTGAGTGTTGCGGGTGCCGCCATGGGACCCTCCCGTGGACCATCGAGATGAGGCGTACCGCCCCTCGGAACCCCGTAGGGGGCGCTATTCGAAGACGACGGTGAAGCTCTGGCCCGACCCGGGCACCGTCCGGCCACTGGGCCGGACCGCATCCACGGTCACGATGACGCTGGCCGGCTGGGCGGTGCCAGGGACCCGCCGGAGCGTCACCGGCACGGACGGTTCGCCCGTGCTCCCGGTCGGGGCGTACAGTTCGCTCACATTGCCGGCAAACCGCACCAGGCCGATGGCGGCCGGGTCCACCGCGTAGTGGATTCTGGTTCCGCCGATGCCGGCCGTGTCGGGCGCCAGCGACAGGACGGCGGCGACCAGCGGCCCGCTGGCGCTGTCACTTGCCAGGACGGTGTCGGCAGCGGCGCCGGGAAGGGCCAGGCTGTCCGATCGGCGCCGAACCGAGAACGAAACCAGCTCGGAGCGAAGGCTCCCGCTGCGGGCCTGGGCCCGGCCGGTGCCGGAGGTGAAATCCGTGGTCAGCGAGTCCAGCCCGATGACCAGCACCAGGGTATCGGCCGCCACCCAGGTAATCACCGCCGCGACACTGTCTCCCTGCAGATTCAGGGCGCGGGCGCGCAAGTGAACGGTATCGTGCTGCTCCACCACCGCCGGTTGTGGGGTGCGGATTTCCAGCGACACGATGCTGCCACTCTCGCCCAGCGAACCGCACCCGAGCAGCAGCCCGGTGGCCAGCGCTGCCCCGGTCCTCATGAGGTCTCCGGCGACGCGCCGCTCACCAGGTCTCCCAGGGCCGCCTCGGCGTGCCGCACCCACCGTTCGGCGTCGGGTCCGCGCGGCGGGCGGGCCAGAAACGCCCGCAGATGCTCGACGGCCTCGGCGACCTCCCCCTTTTCCTTCAGGCGAAAGGCCAGCCCGTAGTGGGCGCCGACCAGGCCGGGGTCCAGCTGGAGCGCTCGCCGGTAGTGCCGGATGGCCTCGTCCTGCTGACCGGTCTTGGTGAAAGCAATGGCCATGTTCTGGAGGATGCGCGGGTCGTTGGGATTGTCCCGCATGGCCAACCGGTAGGACGTCAGCGCGGCCTCGTAGTCTCCCTGACGCTCCAGCGCCAGCGCTTCATTGAGGTAGTCGAGCCGTTGCGGCTTCAGGCTCTCGGACTTGCCGCCACCGAACAACCGCCGCCAGAGACTCATCGGGGGACAACGTCCTTCTTGAATCGGGAGGGAAGTGAAGTCCAAGATACCCCCGGCCGAAGGGGGCCGCAACGTGGAGACCAGTTGATGCCGACCCCGTGGTCCGGTAGGTTAGGACCGGGCTGCTGTCAGCTGTCGGCTGTCAGCACTCGGGGTTCGCGAGGCCCCCCCGGCGGTCCCGCCGCCGCGGGCCGACGATCGCCACGATCGCACTTCTCGCCACGACACGCTGGCAGCCGACAGCTGACAGCCGACAGGCTCCCGACCCCATGAAACGCACTTCCCATCCCATCCCCCGCGGCATCCTGGAGATCGACTGGCCGTTTTTCGGCGAGTTGTGCCGAGCACTCGCGCTCAAGGTGGCGCGCGAGTATCAGCCGGAAGTGGTGCTCGGGGTGGCCAAGGCCGGAGTGATCCCCGGCGTGGTCATCGCTTCCATCCTGCAGCTGGAGTTCGCCTCGATGGCGGTGACCCGGCAGGATGCCGACGGCGATCCGATCCTGGTCACCGGCCCGCCGGGGACCATCCGCGGACGCCGGGTGCTGCTGGTGGACGAGACTTGCGACACCGGGTCCACCCTCAAGCTGGCGCTCAACGAGGTCCGGGCGCTCCAGCCCCTCGAGGTGCTCACCGCCGTCTCGTTCCGGACCGGCCCGTATCAGCCTGATTTCCACGCCTTTGCCACCGACAAGCTCATCATTCTTCCCTGGGACCGGGAGATCATCGCCGACGGAGAACTGGTCACCCGACCCGACTACGTCCAGTGGCTGAAGGGCAACGGCTGAGGGGCGGCGCGCCCGCCCAGCGATGAAAGACCTTCTCCGCGACGCCCTGCGGTCCTCCCGCGCCGACTATTCCGACATCCGGCTCGAGCGGGTCTGGAGCACCGCGATCGGCTTTCGCGGCAGCCGGCTCGAGGGTGCCACGACCGCCATGGAGGAGGGCGGGGTGGTGCGCTGCCTCAACCGGGGCCGCGGGTGGGGCATCGCCGGGTTTCAGGGGACCGGGCACCTGCGCTCCGCGGTGGTGCGGGCCCACGAACTTTCCCTGGCGGTCCCCCTCGCCGGCTCGATCCGCCTGGCCGACATCCCCGTTCAGGAGGCCGACCACACCGCCGATCTGGACGGCGATGTGCGCGGCATTCCGCTGAGTGAGAAGCGGAAGCTCCTCGACCAGCTGAACCAGGAGATGCTCGCCACCGACCGGCGGATCACCGAGTCGTGGGCCGGGTACGAGGACGCGGTCACCGAGCGCTGGATCGCCACGTCCGACGGGGTCCTGCTCCACGATCTGCGTCCGTCGGTCCGGCTCGCGGCGGGCGTCATGGCGCGGCAGGAGAATTTCGTCGAGCGCGCCTTCGAATCCTGGGCCGTCCCCGGCGGCTGGCATTCGGTCGTGGCCGCCGATCATCCCTTCCGCGCCGCCGCCCGACGGGCCGTGGCCCTGCTCGCCGCACCCCGGTTGCGCGCCGGCCTCTACCCCGTGGTGCTCGACCCGCGCGCCGCCGGGGCGCTGATGCATCAGACCATCGGTCATCTCTGTGAAGCCGGCCGGGCCGCGCGGGATGCCGACGCCGGCCTCCGTCCGGGCCAGCGCGTCGCCTCCGACCTGCTCACCATGGGCGATGACGGCCGTGCCTCGGGCCTGACCGGGTCCCGGCCGTTCGACGACGAGGGGGCTCCCACCCAGAACACGCTGCTGGTCCAGCACGGCGCGGTCGTGGGGCGGCTGCATACCCGCGAGTCCGCCGCGCGGGCTGGCGTACCGGCCACCGGCAACGCGCGCACCGGCGCCGTGGGCCGGCCGGCCACGGCGCGGCTGACCAACGTCTATGTCTCCAACGGGAAGGGCACGCTCGACGATCTGGTGCGCGGCATCCGGTTGGGGGTGTATCTGGGAGATGCCGTGGCTGGCCACGCGGCGCTGGGCCGGTTCTCCCTGACCTCCGGCTGGGGCCAGGTGATTCGCGACGGGCGGCTGGCGGAGCTGGTCAAGCCCGTCACCCTTTCCGGCGGGGTCACCGACACGCTGCTGCGCCTGGACGGCGTGGCCGGTGATTTCCATTGGAGCCAGCTCGCCAGCGCCTGCCGCCGCGACGGGCCCTCCCGGCTCCCGGTCGCGGAGGGTGCGCCGCATATCCGGTTTGAGCCGCTCGCCATCGGCGGGGAGACGGCGTGATCGCGCCCTTGCTGGAACGCGCCAGCCGACGGGCCACTGACGCCGACATCGTCCAGAAATCGGACGAAACGACGTCCCTCCACTTTGCCAGCGGGCGTCTGGTCAGCGCCTGCACCACGACCCGTCACGGCGTGAACCTCCGGGTCGTGGTCGAATCCCGGGCGGGCGTGGCGGGGTCGTCGGGAGATGACCTGGAGGATCTGCTGGCCCGGGCGCTGGCCTCCGCCCGCGAAGGCGAGTTGAGCCAGCTCACCATGCCACGGCTCTCCCGGCTGCCCAGCGTGCTCACCCATGTGCCCCGGGCGGCCTCGGCGACGGTCGCCGATCTCGCCCAGCTCGGTCAGGTGGTGCGCGACCGTCTCGGCGGAGAACGGGCCGACATTGACCTGCTCGTGGAACGCTCGCTCGGCGCGGTACGGGTGGCCAACACCCAGGGGCTCAACGCCGGGTATGACCTGTCGCTGGTTACGCTGGCGGTCGAGGCCAGCCGGGTGCAGGATGGACGGCGGATCGTGATTCGGGGCCGGATCAGCGGCGCGGATCTGCCGACGCTCCCCGAGATAGAGCGGCTCACCGCCACCCTGCGCCAACGCCTGGCCTGGTCGGAGCGGAGCGCCGAGGCGCCCGTCGGACGACAGCGGATCGCGTTCCTCCCGGCCGCGCTCCCGGTGCTCCTGGTGCCCGTGGAGCAGGCGCTCACCGGCAAAGTGGTGCTGCAGGGCGCCTCACCGCTGGCCCAGCGGCGCGGCACGGTCGCCTTCAGCGAACTCATCACCCTGCGCGACGATCCCCTCGCCGAGGGCCGCCCCGGGTCCCGTCCCCTCGATGATGAAGGAGTGCCCAGCAAGCCGCTGACCCTGATTCAGCGTGGCGTGGTCGAAGGCCTCATGTATGATCTCGAAACCGCCGGCCGGGTGGGTGCCAGCCCGACCGGCCACGGCCGTCGCACCATCTTCGGCAAACCGCAGCCGGCCTGCAGCAATGTGGTGCTCGACGCCGGAGAGACGGGGTGGGAGGAACTGCTGGGACAGGTGAAGGACGGCATCCTGCTGGAGGGTCTCCGCGGACCGTTCCCGATGAATGCCGCGGGCGGAACGTTCGCCCAGTCGGCCTCACTGGCCTGGCGGATCAGCGGCGGTGAATTGGTGGGGCTGGTGCCGGAAGTCACGATTGCCGGCAATGCCCACGACCTGCTCGCTCGGGTCATCGCGGTGGGGCGGGAGCAGACCTGGCTGGGCGCCAGGGCAGGGGCCACGGTGGCGATCGACGGCGTTTCTGTTTTCTAGTGGGTGCCGCTAGAAGAGAAACCGCTTGACCAGCCAGTAGACCAGGTACATCGCGCCCAGTCCCACCGCCCACGCGGCCACCTCGCGGAAGGTGTTGGCCACCCGTGCGGCACCTTTGGCCGGTTCATGGTCCAGGCTCTTGTTCTGGCGGACGTTGTAGGCGCACATCGGGCGTCAGGTGGTCAGGGCGTCAAGATACGGCGCACCCTCGGCGACGCGTCCATAGACGATTTGCAGGGTCTCCGGCGCGCCGGCCAGAAAACGGCAGTGGGCATCGCCTCGGGAGCGGCACTCCACCTCCATCACCGCCAGCGTCGTCCCCGAGACCCGCGTCAGGAACTCGGCCAGCAACCCGCTCGAGAGGTGACAGGTCGGGTAGCTCGCGCCGCCGACCGGATCCGACTCCCACCAGTCGGGGGAATCCAGCGCGATGACGGCCGGGGCCAGCGGGGTCACACTCAACGTCCCCCACCCGGACTCGCGGAAAAACCCCGAGAGCGTCTCGCCGAGGTGCCGCACGTCCAGCGATGCCGGGCGCCCCACCTGATACCGGTCTCCCAGCCACTCGGTGTAGGCCTCGAACAGGGCTTCGCCCCCGGCAAATCCCGCTTCCTGCAGCCAGCCCGCCGCCTGCCCGCCCGCATCTCGCTCCAGCACCTGGCGCAGGTGTTGAATGCTCTGCCAGCCCAGAACAAGGCAGCGGGAGGGAGTTGAGGGGGCTACGGAGGCCATGGCAGGGCGCTCGGTGAAGGGTGGGTTGGAAGGTTAGGGGGTGGCGGGGAAGTGAGCAAGCGGTCAGCCGGACTCAGCCGGCCCGCCGCATCAGCTCTGCTTCGTCAATAATCTCGATCCCGAGGGCCCGGGCCTTCTCGAGCTTGCTGCCGGCGTCGTCCCCGGCCACCACCGCATCGGTCTTCTTGCTGACCCCGCCCGTCACTCGCCCGCCTGCCTGCTCGATGAGCGCCGTGGCCTGCTGTCGAGACAGGGTGGCGAGGGTGCCGGTGAGCACAAAGCTCTTCCCCGCCAGCGCACCGCCCCCGCTGGGCGTGGCGTTGGGTTCGGTGGTTCCCACGCCGAGCTGCTCCAGCCGGGTCACCAGCGTCCGGTTGACCGGGTTGGCAAAGAAACCCGCCACCGCCTCGGCGATGGCGGGACCGACCCCCGGGACCTGCTCGATTTCTTCCGTGCTCGCGCTGGCGAGCCGGTGCATGGTGCCAAAGGACCGGGCCAGCACCTGGGCCACGGTCTTGCCGACGTGGCGGACCCCCAGCCCGAACAGGAGCAGGGACAGCGGCCGCTGCCGTGAGGCCGCGATGGCCTGCACCAGCTGGCTGGCGGATTGATCGGCGAAGCGCTCCAGTCCGGTCAACTGCTCCACGGAGAGCCGGTAGAGATCGGCCACGCCCCGGATCAACTCGGTGGCCAGCAGCTGCCGGACCCGTTCGTAGCCCAGCCCACGAATGTCCATCGCCTCGCGGGAGGCGAAGTGCACGATGCCCTCGAGGATCCGTCCCGGGCAGGACCCGTTGGGGCAGTAGCGCATGACCTCGTCCGCCGGCCGCTCCACCGGCGTACTGCAGGCGGGGCATCGTTCGGGCATGACGAACGGCTGTTCCTCTCCGGTGCGCCGGTCGCGGAGCGGCCCCAGGACCTGGGGAATCACCTCGCCCGCCCGGATCACCTCGACCCAGTCGCCTACCCGGATGTCCTTCTCGGCGATCAGATCCTCGTTGTGCAGGGTCGCGTTGGACACCGTGACCCCACCAAGTTCCACCGGCTCGAGGATCGCGAACGGATTCAGGGCGCCGGTGCGGCCGACATTGATGCCGATCTGCTTCAGCCGGGTGACGGCGACCTCGGGAGCGAACTTCCGCGCGATGGCCCAGCGGGGCTCCCGACCACCGATGATGCCCAGTTCCTCGTGCAGCGCCAGCCGGTCGACCTTGACGACCACGCCGTCGGCGTCGAACGGCAGGTCCAGCAGCATCCGTTCGGCGTCGGCGATCCACGCCTGGACCCCCGCCAGATCCCGGTGCCGGGCCCGGTGCGGTTCGACCGGGAACCCCCAAGCCTCGAGCTGGTTCAGCACCTCCCACTGGGTGGTCCCGCCGAGCCGGCCCTCGATGAGCTCCACATGGAAGGCGAACAGCCGCAACCGTCGGCTGCGGGTGGTTCGGGGATCGAGCTGCCGGAGACTGCCGGCGGCGGAATTACGGGCGTTGGCAAACAGCGGTTCGCCGGCCTCCTCCCGGTCGCGGTTGAGTCGCGCAAAGGCTTCTCGGGAGAAATAGACTTCGCCCCGGATCTCCATCAGCGCGGGGAACCCCGAGCCTGTGAGCACCAGGGGCAGCTCGGGAATGGTCCGGAGGTTGGCGGTGATGACCTCGCCCGTGATGCCGTTCCCACGAGTCGCGCCGGTCTCGAAGCGGCCGTCGCGATAGGTCAGGCTGACCGCGGCGCCGTCGATCTTCACCTCAGTGGTGTACCCGCCGTCCGGCGCGTCCGGGGCGATGCGCGCGTTTCGGTTTTCCCAGGCCGTCAGCTCCTCGGTGTCGAAGGCGTTGGCCAGCGAGACCATGGGCCGCAGGTGGGTGTGCTTGGCGAGCGACGCGGCCGGCTCGGCTCCCACCCGCAATGTCGGGCTGTCCGGGGTGCGGAGCTCGGGATGCTCGGCCTCCAACTGCTGGAGCTCCCGCATCCAGCGGTCGTACTCCGCGTCGCTGACCTCGGGGGCGTCCAGGACGTAATAGGCCCGGTCGGCCCGCTCCAGCAGGCGGCGAAGCTCGGCGGCGCGTTTGGCTGGAGCGGGCATGGTGCCGGGGATCGGGGGATCAGGGAAAGGCAGGGCGCGGCCGGGTCGACGCGGGGCGCGGACACCGGATGGCCTGTGTCATACGGTCCGCTCCCGGCTTCGTTGGCCGTCCCGCGATTATCGCGCCGAGGCTTCCTGGGAGAGGACCGTGAGCGCCACGCCCACCAGGCGGTCGATCTCCTCGGCGCTGGCGCGGGCGAGGCTGCCCTCGCTCCAGGGGCCTTCGCGCGCCACGAACTCATCGAGCAGCCGGCGCATGAAGCCGACCAGCGCGACCCGCTCCCGCTCCCGGGTGCTGATCGGCGGCACCCCCACCCGGTGCTGCAGCCGTTCGAACCGGTGCGCGTTCCGCAGCGCCTTGGCCGTCAGTCCGGCGACCACCTGGCAGAAACGCAGATCGGCCTCCGAGAAGGCCGGGCCATCCCGGAAGGTGCGCAGCATGATGGCGCCGATGGCCGCACCCCGCCAGGTGATCGGGATGACCGTCAGGGTCCGCACCCGCCGGCTCTCGAAGGTCCCCCGGAGGTGCATCAGGGCCGGGTCGAGCTCCACGTCGGGGATGAACACCGTCTCCCCGTCCCGAAGGGCGCGCCGCAGTTCCGGGTACCGTTCCAGATCCACCACATAATTGCGGATGCTCGGATCCTCGAAGCTGGCGACCAGCCGGGCGGTCTCTCCATCACGCTCCGCCAGGAAGATCGAGGACCGATCCAGCCCGAACGCCTCCCCCAGCCGCCGCGCGATGGATTGCATGATGTCGCTGAAGTGCAGCGAGCCGGCGATCTCCTGCAGGATCTCGATGATCGCGAGCAGGTGCCGGCGCTCCTGCTCCAGCTCGGCGATGCGGGCCTGCAGGCGGTCGGGATCCTGGGAGACAGCGGTCGGGACGGTCATGGAGAGCCTGGCGAGAGACGCTGAAGTTTCGTGGCGTGGCGGAGGGCGGTCAAGCCGGGCTACCTTCCGGAGTCGAACTACGGGAGGACGCCATGCCGGACGATGCAGACATCATGGACGACGAACTGGACGCCATGTCAGATGAGCCGGATCGGGAGGAGACGCCCGGCCGCGGTCGCGACTGGGACGCCGGGAGCTTCACCACGGGGCTCCTGCTGGGCGCCGCAGTCGGCGCCGGTATCGCGCTGCTCTTTGCCCCGGCCACCGGCCACAAGACCCGGCGCCGCCTCCGCCGCGGTGCCCGGGAGCTGGCGCGCGGGGCCGGAGAGGAGTGGGAGTCGGCCCGGGAGCAGGTCACGGCCGCGCTCCAGGAAAAACGGGCCGCCCTCGGCGAGCGGTTGCGCAAGGGCTAGTCCTTCGGATCGTCCTTCTTCCCCTGGATCTGCCGGAGCAGCGCCGCCGCCTGCTCCCGGTAGACCGGGTCCATCACATCATACACCGGCAGTTCGCCGATGCGCTCGAGCTGGGAGCGCGCCTCGGTATAGCGCTGCCGGTCGACGAAGACCTCGGCCAGGTCGAGCCGGTGATAGATGTTCTCCGGGCTCGCCACGACCGCGCGGTCCAGGTACACCACCGCGCTGTCCCACGCGGCGGCGTTGAAGATCTTGCCGCCCAGGAAGGTCTTGGCGAAGAATCGCGTCAGGCCCGAGAGCCGCATGATCTCGGCGTTCCACCGTCCCAGGACGTGCAGGGTCTTGTGATGTTCCGGCTGCAGTTCCAGCGACCGGAGCGCCGCCTCCCGGATCTCCGCCGCCCGGCGCACCCGCTCCTTCTTGCTCTTGGTCAGCGACGCGCGCCCGATGGCCGCCGAAAGCGCATAATACCCGTCCGCCCCCTCGGGGTTCGCCGCGACCGCCACCCGCGCCAGCGACTCGGCCTGCTGGTAGAGCGAATCGCGCTCGGGACTCTTGACCGAATCCGGGGTCTGCTTGCCGATGTCCATCAGCGCTTCCGCGCCCCGCCAGCTGGCCTCGTAGGACCGCGGGTCGAGCCGCAGCGCCACTTCGAAGTGGGTGAGCGCGGTATGCGGGTCGCGCGCCAGCTGGGACGCAATGCCCGCGGCCACCTGCTCCTCCACGGTCTGGGCGGAGAGCGGCGCGGCGAGACAGCCGAGAATCAGGAGACGACGATACATGGGCGCTCTTTCCGATCGGGCGACGGCCGGACCGCCAGCCGCTCCGGATCCGCTACTTGCGGTCTGTCCGGGAAAGCGGAAACTCCACGGTGAATCTACTCATCCCGACCAGCGATCCAATAGCCTCCACGCGCCCCGTGCACTTTGCCCAGCTGATCGAGACCAAACGCGACGGTTACCCGCTCCCCGCCGGAGCCTGGGCAGCCGCCATTGCGGCCTATCTCGCCGACCAGATCCCGGACTACCAGATGGCCGCGCTGCTCATGGCGGTCGTCTGGCGGGGGCTGGCGCCCGCCGAGCTCGCCGAACTGACCCGGGCCATGCTCGACTCGGGCGACCGGCTGCCCGCCCCCGCGCCGGGCCAGCCCCGGGTGGACAAGCACTCGACCGGCGGCGTGGGGGACAAGGTCTCGCTCGTGCTGGCGCCCCTGGTCGGGAGTTTCGGCGTCCAGGTGCCGATGATGTCGGGCCGGGGCCTGGGACACACCGGCGGGACGACCGACAAACTGGAGTCGATTCCGGGGTTCCGTACCGCGCTCACGCTCGAGGAGGTGGCGGCCCAGCTCGACCGTGTCGGCGTCGCCATGTTCGGCCAGACCGAGCGGATCGTCCCCGCCGATCGCCGGCTGTACGCCCTGCGCGACGTGACCGGCACGGTGCCGTCGGTCCCCTTGATCGCGGCAAGCATCATGTCGAAGAAGCTGGCGGAGGGATTGACCGGCCTGGTGCTGGACGTGAAGACCGGGAGCGGAGCCTTCCTGACCGAGCCTGCCCAGGCGCTGGAGCTGGCCCGGACCATGGTCGGCATCGGCGAGTCCTACGGCTGCCGGACCACCGCGCTGGTGACGGCCATGGACCGTCCCCTGGGCCGGGCCATCGGTAACGCGCTGGAAGTGGAGGAGGCGCTGCTCGCCCTGGACGGTCAGGGGCCGGCCGACCTGCTGCAGCTGACCGGTGCGCTCGCGGTGGAGATGCTGCTCCTGGCCGGTGTGGCGGAGACCGCCGACGAGGCCGAGCGGCTGGTGGCCGATGGGCTGATGTCCGGCGGGGCCCGGCGCAAGTTCGCCGACGTGATCGCGGCCCAGGGCGGTAGTCCCGCCATCGTGGATGATCCCGGGGCCCTGCCGCAGGCGCTGGAGGTCGAACTGTTCGAGGCGCCCGTCGCCGGCACCGTGCAATCGATCGATCCCCGGATCCTGGGCCGGGCGGTGATTGCGATGGGCGGCGGCCGGCAGCGACTGGACGATCCCATTGATCACAGCGTCGGGTTTGTGGTCTCGGCGCGCCTCGGTGCCAAGGTCCAGAAGGACGAGCCGATCGCCTCGGTGTTCGCCGCCGATCCGGCGGGCATCGAAGCCGGCCTTACGGCCCTGCGGTCGGCCATTCGCATCGGGGCGGCGGTGCCCACCGGCCCGCTCATCCTGCATCGCGTCACCGCCGACGGTGTGACGCCGGTCGCGGGGTAGCCGTGTACCTGCTCCTCGGCCTGGGTCTCGTCGCCGTCTTGGTGGTCTGGCTGTCCCGACCAGCGCCGCCGGCGGTGCAGCCGGGGGATGCCATCGAGCCGGTGGATGAGGCGGCGCTGGCCGAGGCCGAGCAGGACCTGAAGGGCGGCACCGGTGCCACGCTGGAGGAAGCGGAGGACGACGACTGGGGCCCCGGCGCGGGCCGCTGATCGCTCGGCCGGGATGCGGAGAGGCGGCAAGGGGGGACCCGCGGTGCGGGTCCCCCCTGTCACTCTTGCGTGCTCGATCCGGAACTGGCGTTACACGTCCAGGTGGCTCACATACTTGGCGTTCTTCTCGATGAACAGCCGGCGCGGTTCTACTTCATCGCCCATGAGTTCTTCGAAGAGCTTGGACGCCTCGACGGCGTCATCCAGCGTGACCCGGAGAATGGTGCGCCGGGCCGGGTCCATGGTGGTCTTCCAGAGCTGGTCGGGATTCATCTCTCCCAGGCCCTTGTACCGCTGAATGTTGATGTTGGTTCGGGCCTCACCATTGGACAGCCGCTTGATGTATTCCTCCCGCTCCTTCTCGTCGTAGGCGTAGAACTCGTCCTTCTTGAAGGCCACCCGGTACAGCGGCGGCTGGGCGATGTAGATATAGCCGGCCTCGATCAGCTCCATCATCTGCCGGAAGAAGAACGTCAGCAGCAGCGTCCGGATGTGGGCGCCGTCCACATCGGCGTCGGTCATGATGATGATCTTGTGGTAGCGGGCGTCGTCCAGCTTGAAGTCGTCCCGGACGCCGGCCCCGATGGCGGTGATCATCGACCGGATCTCCTCGTTGGAGAGGATCTTGTCAATCCGGGCCTTCTCCACGTTGAGGATCTTGCCTCGGAGCGGGAGGATCGCCTGAAACTGCCGGTCCCGGCCCTGCTTGGCGCTGCCGCCGGCGGAGTCGCCCTCCACCAGGTACAGCTCGCAGAGCGCGGGATCGTCGAGCGAGCAGTCCGCCAGCTTGCCCGGCAGCACCGCGCCCTCCAGGCCGGACTTCTTGCGGACCAGGTCCCGGGCCTTCCGGGCCGCCTCGCGCGCCCGGGCGGCCGAGACCGCCTTGTCGATGATGGCCCGGCCCACCGCCGGCTTCTCGTCGAGCAGCATGCGCAGCTGCTCGTAGACCACCTGCTTGACGATGCCCTCCACCTCCGAATTGCCCAGCTTGGTCTTGGTCTGCCCCTCGAACTGCGGCTCGCGCACCTTGCAGTGCAGGACGCAGGTCAGGCCCTCGCGGATGTCTTCGCCGGTGAGGGAGAACGCCTCCTTCTTGAGCGACCCCTGCTGCTTGGCGAACTCGTTGATGGCCCGGGTGAGCGCGGCCCGGAACCCGGTGAGGTGGGTGCCGCCTTCGTGGGTGTTGATGTTGTTCACGAAGGTGAAGGTGTTCTCGTTGTAGCCGTCCTCGTACTGGATCGCGATGTCCACCTCGACTTCATCCTTGGTGACGGTGAACGCGACCGGCTTCGGGTGCAGCGGCTTCTTGTTGCGGTTGAGCCACTCCACAAACTGGATGAGTCCGCCCTTGGCGAAGAACTCCTCGACCTTCGGCTCCTCGCCCCGGTCGTCCTTGAGCGTGATGGTCACGCCCTTGTTCAGGTACGACAGCTGCCGCAGCCGGTCGGCCAGGGTGGAGTAGTCGTACTCCAGCACTGTGAAGATCTCGGGGTCCGGCTTGAACCGCACCAGCGTGCCAGTGTCCTTGGCCTTCTCCAGCTTCTCCAGCTTCTCCAGCTTCCTGACCGTCTGGCCGCGGACGAAGGCCATCCGCCACTTGTGGCCGTCGCGCTTGACAATGACCTCGGTGCGTTCCGACAGGGCGTTCACCACCGAGACGCCCACGCCGTGGAGTCCGCCGGAGACCTTGTAGTTGGACTTGTCGAACTTGCCGCCGGCGTGCAGCACCGTCAGCGCCACCTCGACCGCGGGCAGTTTTTCGGTGGGGTGCATCTCCACGGGAATGCCCCGGCCGTTGTCCTCAACCGAGATCGAGTTGTCCTTGTGGACGGTGACCCGGATGTCGTCGCAGTAGCCGGCCAGGGCCTCGTCGATGGAGTTGTCCACCACCTCGTACACCAGGTGGTGCAACCCGCTCTCGGCGGTGGAGCCGATATACATGCCGGGGCGCTTGCGGACCGCCTCCAGTCCCTTGAGGACCTGGATGGACCCCGCATCGTACTGCTGTTCACTGCCGCCGGTTGCTTCGCTTGCCATGGGTCTCGCCTTCGTCGTAATGGGATGATGCCGGTACCGCCGCAGGTGCTAGCCGGCGATCCAGCGAATGCCCTTGATCCGTCCCGCTCGCCCGGCGTTGACGCGGGCCAGGATCTGCGGGGTCATCATGGAAAGTTCCGCGGCCCACGCCGCCGTCTGAACCTTGACCCGAAGCACGCCGTCCTGGCTGACCGACTCCGGGGCGGTCACCTTGGCGATCTGCGGGCCCACCAGTTCGGGCCACGCCTCCAGGACTCCGGCCTGACCGATCCGGCGCACCAGGCCGGAGCGCTTGAGGTACGCCTGCAGCGCCTCGGCGAGCGGCACGGGACGAGGGGTGTCCGACATGGTCAGCTCCGGTCGGTGCTGGTCATCGCTCCGCCACCGCCTTTCCGTCCCGGACCTGCCACCGTTCCAGCGCCAGGCCACCCGGCAGTTCGTCGGCCCGTGGGCTGGTCAGGAACACCTGAGCGCCCCGGCCCCCGAAGAGCTGGTCGGCCAGCCGCTCCTGGCGGCTGGGGTCCAGCTCGGCGAAGACGTCATCCAGCAGCAGGGCAGGTGGTTCCCCCTCGGGCCCGGTGAGGTAGTCGAGCTCGAGCAGCTTGAGCGCGATCGCCGCGCTCCGATGCTGGCCGGTGGAGCCGTAGTCCCGGAGCGGCCGACCCCCGAGCTTGAGCGTCAGATCGTCGCGGTGCGGACCCACCGAGGTGCTGCCGAGCGCCTGATCCCGGCCCCGCGCCGCCACCAGCCGGGCGGGCCACGCGTCCGCGTGGACCAGTTCCGCGTGGCCGGTATACTCAAGGTCGGGCTCCCCACCCTGTTCGCCCAGCGCCACCAGCGCGCGCCGAAACGGTTCCGCCGAGTCGGTGGCCCAGGCCATCCGCCGCTGCACCACCTGAGCGCCGGCCTCGGCGAGCGGCTGGTCGAAGGCGGCGACCAGATCCGGCTTCCCCTGGCGGAGCGCGGCGTTGCGCTGGGCCAGCGCGGCCCGATACCGGGTCAGGGCCAGCATGTAGTGGCGGTCGGCCAGCGACAGGGTGCGGTCGAGGTAGAGCCGCCGAGCCTGCGCCGGTCCGCTGGCCAGCCGCACGTCCTCCGGGGAAAAGACCACCGCGAGCCAGGCCCCGGCCGCATCCACCACCCGGTCCACCGGCGCACCGTCCAGCTCCAGGCGCTTCTTCCGGCCTGCCAGGCGGAAGGTTGCCGCCACGGATCGGGTGCGCCCGGAGCGCGTGAACTCCAGGCCCGAATGGAATCCCACCTCGCCGAACCGCACGACCTCGGCGTCGAGCGAGGTCCGGAACGAGCGGAACAGCACCGGATACGCGATGGCCTCGAGGAGACTCGTCTTCCCCTGTCCGTTGTGACCCAGCAGCACCATTCCGGCCGGCAGAATCGGGTAGTCCGCGTCGGCCAGATTCCGGAAGCCACGCACAGCCAGGCGGGCCAGCCGCACTACTGCACCGTGATCCGGCGGGTCACCGTGTCACCCCGGTTGCCCAGGCCATCGGTCGCGAAGACCCGGACCGTGATCGTCTGCCCGGACTGCCCCGAGGTGGTTATCGGAAGGCCGAAAATGAACAGGGAGTCGTTCCCCGGGAACGGTGGAAAGGTGGTGACTCCGCCCTGGATGTCCGCGTAGAACGTGTCGATGCCATCCGGGTCCCGCGACGTCCCCGACACCACCACGCCCGGTCCCGCGGGGACCGTGGTATCGGCGCCCGGGCGGGTGATCACCGTGCGCGGGCCGGTCCCGAACGCCGGCGGACCGGTGAAGGTCAGCCGCTCCCGCTGGCCGCAGGCAGCGCCCGCCAGGATCAGGGCTCCCCAAAGAACCCCCTGGAGACCCTGACGAATGGGGGAGGGGCGACCGCTCTTCATCAATGAAATCTAGCCGCGCGCAGGGGAGAATTGCATGGGCGGCGCCCCGGGCGGGCAGGTGGCCCCGCGTCTGCTACCGCCCCTGAAAAGCCGCGGTTCGCTTCTCCAGAAACGCCTGGATGCCTTCCCGCATGTCGGCGGTGGAGGACAGCAGCCCGAAGTGGTTGGCCTCGAGCACCAGCGCCTCGTGCTGGCTCATCTCCAGGCCCGCATCCACCGCCTCCAGCACTGCGGCCACCGCCAGCGGACCCTGGGCCAGGATGGTCCCGAGCAGCTTCTCCGCCTCCGGCAGCAGTTGATCCCCCGGCACCACGCGATTGACCAGCCCGATGCGCCAGGCCTCCTGGGCATCGATCATGGTGCCGGTCAGCAGGAGCTCGAGCGCCCGGCCGCGGCCCACCAGTCGCGGGAGCCGGACCGTCCCGCCGTATCCCGGGCCGAGACCGAGCTTGACCTCCGGCTGGCCGAACCGGGCCGATTCCGCGGCGAGGCGGATGTGGCAGGCCATGGCCAGCTCACAACCTCCGCCGAGACAAAATCCATTCACCGCCGCGATCACCGGCTTGCGCAGCGCCTCGTACCGGCGGAACACTGCCTGGCCGCGCAGCGCCCGTGCCTTGGCCTCGACCGGTCCCTGGGCCGCGAGTTCGCTGATATCCGCGCCGGCGACGAAGGCCTTGGGGCCCGCCCCGGTGAGGATCACCCCGCGGATCGCCGCGTCGCTCCGCAGCGTCTCCGCGACTTCCCCCAGTTCGCCGATCACGGTGGCGTTCAGCGCGTTGAGCTTGTCGGGACGATTCACGGTCACGGTCGCGATACCGTCGCGCGTGTGCAGCAGGAGCGTGGAGTAGGTCATGAGGAAATGCGGCCGGAGGCCGCCTGGGAGAGGGGACGGGACATGGCGGTGGGCCGAATCTTAGCCGGGGCAGCGGCCCTCGCCTACCGCCGGTGGAGGCCGGGCGGCCGACTCGTCTGCCCGTGGGGGGCTGTCCTGCGTATTATGACCGCATGCTGCGACCCATCGATTGCACCGCCGCCGGCGAACTCCGTGTGCTGGATCAGACGATGCTGCCCCGGGAAGAGCACTACCGGACGCTGGCCACCGTGGCCGAGGTGGCGGAGGCCATCCGGCAGTTGCGCGTCCGGGGCGCGCCACTCATCGGGATCACCGCTGCCTTTGGCGTCACCCTCGCGGCACGCCAGCCCGGCGCCACGCTGGCCGACGTCCTGCGGGCGTGCGACGAGCTGGAAGCCACTCGACCCACGGCCGTGAATCTGCCCTGGGCCCTGGCCCGCATGCGGCAGGCGGCCCGCGCAAGCGGTCCGGAGGGCAATGGGCTCCATCCGGCGCTGCTGCGGGAAGCCCACGCCATCTGGGATCAGGACAAGGCGATGTGCCAAGCCATCGGTGAAGCCGGACTGCCGCTTCTCCCCGCGGGTGCCACGGTCATGACCATCTGCAACGCCGGCATTCTGGCGACCGGCGGCATCGGGACCGCGCTGGGGCCGGTGTACCTGGCGCATCAGCGGCATGGGAACGTGAACGTCGTGGCCTGCGAGACCAGGCCCCTGCTGCAGGGGAGCCGGCTTACCGCGTGGGAACTCACTCGGGCCGATGTCCCGGTCACCGTGATCACGGACGGGATGGCGGCCAGCCGGCTCCGTCACGGCGGGGTGACCTGCGTCATCGTCGGGGCCGACCGGATCGCCCGCAACGGGGATACCGCCAACAAGATCGGCACCTACGGGCTGGCGCTTGCCGCCCGCGCCCATGGGGTTCCCTTCTACGTGGCCGCGCCCCGATCCACCTACGATCCCGCCGCTGCCACTGGCGCGGGGATCCCGATCGAAGAACGTCGGCCGGAAGAAGTTCAATCGTTCGCAGGATCCCAGGTCGCTGCGCCTCGGGCCAGCGTCTGGAACCCCGCCTTCGACGTCACGCCTGCCGACCTCATCACCGGGTTTCTCACCGACGCCGGACTGCTCACGGCCTGGGAACTCGGCGCCCTCCGCTGACGCTTGTCCGTCCTGCCGTTTCGCTGCACCTTCCGCCATGCCTGCCATCCTCGCCCTCGACCAGGGCACCACCGGTTCCACCGCCCTCATCCTGCACCAGGACGGTCGAATCCTGGGCCGGGGCTATCGCGAGTTCACCCAGCATTTTCCCCAGCCCGGCTGGGTGGAGCACGATCCCGAAGAAATTCTTCGGGTGACCCTCGAGGCGGCCCGCGAGGCGATCGCCCGCGCGGGTGAGATGCCGGATGGCATCGGCATCACCAATCAGCGCGAGACGGTCGTGCTCTGGGACCGGCGCAGCCTGGCTCCGGTGGCGCCGGCCATCGTGTGGCAGGATCGGCGCACCGCCGAGCGGTGTCGCCAGCTCAAGGCCGACGGCGCGGAGGGCCTGATCCGGGAACGGACCGGGCTGGTGCTGGATCCCTATTTCTCCGCCACCAAGCTGGAGTGGCTGCTCCGCGATCCGGCACTTCGGCTCCGGGCGGAGCGGGGCGAGCTGGCCATGGGCACCATCGACAGCTGGCTCATCGCCCGGCTGACCGGCGGCCGGGTCCACGTCACCGATCATACCAACGCGTCCCGCACCCAGCTGTATGGTCTGGCCCGCCGCGACTGGGACGATGAACTGCTCGGGCTCTTCGGCATCCCCCGGGCGCTGCTGCCGGACATCGTGAACTCCTCCGGAGTAATCGGGGAGAGTGACGCCGAGGCGCTCGGCCGGAGTCTGCCCATCGCCGGCATTGCAGGGGATCAGCAGGCGGCGCTCTTCGGCCAGGGGTGTGTGCGTCCCGGGCTGGCCAAGAACACCTACGGCACCGGGGCGTTTCTCCTGACCTTCACCGGCCAGGAGATTCCGCGCAGCGAGCGCGGACTGCTGGTCACCGCCGCGGCGGGCGCGCGCGGCGAGCCGGCCTACGCGCTGGAGGGGAGCGTCTTCATCGCGGGCGCGGCGGTGCAATGGCTGCGGGACGGTCTCGGACTGATCGGTACCGCGGCCGAGACCGAGGCGCTGGCCGAGAGTGTCCCGGACACGGGCGGGGTGTACTTCGTGCCGGCGTTCGTGGGGCTGGGCTCACCCCATTGGGAGAGCGAGGCGCGGGGCACGATCGTGGGGCTCACCCGCGGCAGCCGGCGGGCCCACCTGGTGCGCGCCGCGCTGGAGGCCATGGCCTTCTCCACGGCCGACCTCGCCGGCGCCATGACCGCCGATGCCCGGCGTTCCCTCACTACCCTCCGCGTGGACGGTGGCGCTGCGGCCAACGACTGGCTGATGCAGTATCAGGCGAACGTGCTGGGAGCCCCGGTGGAACGGCCCGACAACGTCGAGACCACCGCCCAGGGCGCGGCCGGTCTGGCAGGGTTGGCGTTGGGAGTCTGGCAGACGACCGAGCAGTTTCTGGAGGGGCGCACGTTCCAGCGCTTCGAGCCGGCCTTCGATGGCGCCGAGCGCGAGCGGCACTGGGCCGGCTGGCGCCGGGCGATCGCGGCGTCGCTGTCCTGGGCCCGGCACACGGTGGGCTGATGCCGACGCGCGATTTCGGCGCCGGGCTCTGGCGGCTCGCCGACCCGAAGATCTCCCTGGCGTCCTTCGCGGCGATGTTTCTCGGCGCGGCGGCGGCGGCGGCGGATGGGCCGCTCGCCTGGAGCTGGCTGGCGCTCACAATCCTTGGCGTCTTTGCGCTGGAGGTGGCCAAGAACGCCTCCGGTGAGGTCTTCGACTACGACTCGGGCACCGATCTCGCGGTTCGGCCCGAGGATCGCAGCCCCTTTTCCGGAGGGAAACGGGTGCTGGTCGATGGCCTTCTCACCCGCGCCGATACCTGGACCATCGCGATCGCCGGATACCTGGTCACCATTCTGGCAGGGGTGGCGATCACGGTGTTCCGGAACGGGCAGGTGCTCTGGCTGGGAGTGGCGGGCATGGCGGCCGCATTCTTCTATCACGCGCCGCCGGCCCGGCTGTCCTATCGTGGGCTGGGAGAGGTGACGGTGGCCCTCTGCTACGGGCCGCTGATCGTGGCTGGCGTCTACCTGGTGCAGCGCGGGACGGTGGAGCGTGGGGCTGTGCTCGCGTCGCTCCCGCTGGGCCTGCTCATTGCCGCCTTTCTCATGGCCAACGAATTCCCCGATTTCCTGGCGGACCGGGCCAGCGGCAAGCGAACGGTGGTGGTGCGGCTGGGCCGCGAGCGGGGGGGGCTGCTGTTTCAGGCGACGATCGTCATGGCCCTCCTGCTGGTGCTGTGTCTGCCCCTGTTCGGCCTGCCCTGGACCGTCCTGTTGGGGCTCCTCGCGGCGGTGCCGGCGATCAGCGCCGCACGCCTCCTCCTGGCCGCACCGGCCGACACGCCGCGGATCGTGCCCGCGCAGGCGAAGGCCATGCTGGCCTTCGTGGTGTATGCGCTGGGGAGTGGCGCGGGGATCCTGCTTGGGCGGTGAGGCCACCCGGACCTAGGCGGGCCCGGGGATGGCTGGTGTGGCGAGGTGCGCCGGCGGTCAAGTCGCCGGCGGCTTGGGCTCTGCCCCGCTGACGCGCAGGGTGCCCGTCTGGTCGTCGTACTCGATGGCAACCTCTTCCAGCTCCGCATCAGACAGCCGGAATCCCACGAAGCTGGTTCGGCCTACTCGGGCGATCCCCAGCTCCGCGTGATCCTCGGTTTCGATTTTTGCCACGCCTCCGATATCGGCGAGGCCGGGAACCGCGCTCAATGGAATCGCCTCCCCGGAGATCTCGGGCGCCGGCCCGGCCGGCGTGCCGTCGCGGGCCGCCTCGCCGCGGAGCAGGCGGCCGAGCGCGAGCAGTGTCGGCCGTGCCACCTTGTAGCCGGGGCGGAAAATCGAGGCGACCCAGGGAACCCGACCGCTGCTGTCTTCCGACATGCTATCTCTCCCTGCTGCGGGATGGTGATCAGACCTGAAGCCTAGAACCGCCACGTGGCTCCAGTGTAGAGCTGGGTGGTGGTGCCATCGGGCCCGTGCTCCCGGGTCCCGGAGATCGACAGATACCAGGAACGCGCCAACGTCACATCGAGGTCGCCGCCCCACCAGGTGAAGTGCCGATTCGCCGGTCCGGCGAGCCGGGAATCCTCGATCCTGGTCCCCGCCTGCAGCTCCACATGGAGTGGCTCGGCAGGGTCCGCACCGATCCGCCCGGTGAACAGGCGTCCGGTCAGGTCCGGGGCACGGTACCAGGTGGCCCGGCCACTCAGCCTCAGGGCCAGTGGCGTCAGGCGGTCAATGCCGCCGGTGGTGGTCCAGGCGGTGGCCTCGCCCGCTGGCCCGCCACTGGAGCGCCGCGTCTCGCCCCCCACCCACACCCGTCGTCCCCGGAGCGATACGCCCCCCCATACACCTTGGCGATATGTATCGTCGAACGCCAGAGCCGGGTCGGTGGCGTCCCGGTACAACCGCACCCGCCGCCGGTTGTCCCAGGCCGCGTTCAGCATTATCCAGCGCGTCGGCCGGAGCGAGCCGCTCAGGTAGCTGCTGGTCAGGGACCAGGGTGATTCCCCCTGTTGGACCTTCCAAGGCCGGTAGTAGTCCAGCTCCTGCATGGCCTGCAGCGAGACCGAGCGGCTGCTCAGGCTGGCATGGAGGAACCCGAATTCCCGGTTGGAAGCCCCGTCCTGATACGAACCTACACCGCCCGCGGTAAGGGACCATGAAGCTGTGCCGCCGGACCTGTTGTACATCTGGAAGAACGCGCCGGCATCCTTCACTCCGCTGCTGAACCCGAGCGTGGACGGGGCGGGCTCGGTGCCGCCGAAGACCCCGGCCGCCACCCGGTCGGACCGGAGCTCCACCAGCGCCCCATCGAAGAGGCTCACCGCCGTCACAGCCGAGAGGTACTGGCGGCCCAGCGTCATTCTGAGGGCGGACCCCGGACGGCTGTACGAGAGGGATGCCCGGTACACGCGGGTGTTGCCGTCCACCACGCTCGACCCGTTGCCCAGGGTGCTGGTGGTGCGCCGGGTGCGGAGATCGAGCGCCAGACCGAGTGACGTGCCGCCAAGGGCCGAGCCGTCGAGCCGCACATCAAAGGAGGGCTGCCGGAACCCGCCGCCTGACCCGTCTTCCTCTGCCACGAGGTAGCGCGCGCCGACACGGCCATGGAGACCGGGCCCGCCGAGTCGGCGCGCGGGGCGGACCGCCCGGGCGGTCACCACGGGCGTGGTATCACTGCGGGCGGTATACCGGACGGAGTCCCCGACCGCGATCTCCACCGTGCCCCGAAGGACGGCGCAGGCCGCCTGCCGGGACGAGAGGAACTGCACCACCAGCGTCGCCACCACCGAGTCGGCGCGGACCACACTCAGCTGCATCCCCTCGTCCAGCCCATCCTCTCGTCCTGCCCGGACGTAGATGGTGGGTCCGGCCAGGTAGCTCACCGTGGTGGTCCGCTGGGCGGAGGGACTCTGGGCCGCCGCCGGCAGGACGCCGAGCAGCGACAGCCAGCACCCGGCCAGGACGCGCACTGCCCGGCAGGCGCCCTGTCCCGCGGACGCCCGCGGCGAACCGGTCAGGCCCTCGGGTGGCATCGCAGGCACTCCGTGCTGAGGTACTGGTACCCAGACTTGCCTTTGTGGGTGTCATCCATCTGGGTCTTATTGTGCTCGTGACAGGTCAGGCAGGTGAACTGCACGAAGTCGTTGGTCGTGGTGTGGCAGGTGGCACAGTTCGCCCACTGATTCCGATGTTTGCCGCTGTAGATGCGGAAGAACCGGGCATCGTGGTCAAAGGTGGCCCCCTCCCACCGCACCGTGGTGTGGCACGAGACGCAGTCGGTGGGGAACCCGGCGGTCTGGTGGACGGGGTTGGTGGTCTGGTCGTAGTCCTGCTGGTGGCAGGCGACGCAGGTCGTCGGCGTGCCGGTGTAGCGGTTGTTGGTGTGACACTGGTCGCAGGGCGTGGTCTTATGCGCACCGGTGAGCGGGAAGCCGCTCAGGGAATGGTTGAACGCCGCTCCGCTCCATGAGACCGTGCTGTGGCAGGTGACGCAATCGGTGGGGAACTGCGCCTGGAGGTGATTCGGGTTGGTGGTGCCGTCGTAGTCGGGCTGGTGGCATCCCGCGCAGGTGGTCGGGGTCCCGGCAAACCGGCTGTTGAGATGACACTGGTTGCAGGCGGTGGCCCGGTGGGCACCGGTCAGCGCGAAGCCCGCCAGGTCGTGGTTGAATCGGGCCCGGTTCCACAGGGTCACCGCGTGGCACTGGGCACAATCCGTCGGAAAGCCGCCGCTCACGTGATCCGGATTCTGGGCGCGCTGGTAGTCGGCCTGGTGGCAGCTCTGGCAGTCGGTGGCCCGGCTGACAAACCGGAGCTGCCCCTGGGGCGCCGCCGTGTGACAGGCGTTGCAGTCGGTGGTCAGGTGCGCACCGGCGAGCGGGAACCGGGTGAGCTGGTGCGCCCGGGTCATCACCGCCGGATCCAGGAAGCTCCGCGACGAGTGGCACTGGCTGCAGTCGGCGCCGAGTTCGCCAAGGTGGGTGTCCCGGTGGCAGCTGGCACACGCGGTGGGCGTGCCCTTGAAGTCGAGCGACACGTGGCAGCCGCGGCAGCTGGCGGATGCGTGGGCCCCGGTCAGCGGCATGCCGGTCCGGTCGTGGCGGAATCCGGCATTGATGGTCACCGCGGTCCAGCTGTCGGACTTGTGGCAGGCGCTGCAGGCCACGTTCAGCTCGCCGTGGGGCGAACCGGTCCGCTCCTGGCCGGCCAGGGTCGCCGGGAGCAGCAGCAGCAACGACAGGACGAACCTCATCGGGCCTCCTTGCCGGCGTGGCAGCTTTCGCACTTGGCGGACACCGGGCGGTAGCGCAGGGTGACGCCGCCGGCGATCGTGACGTCGGTGGGGTGGCACCGATTGCAGGGGACCCGCTCATGTCCTCCGCCGAGCCGGAACCTGGTGTCCCGGTCGTGGTTGAAGCGGTCGGCCGGCTTGAAATGGTCGGCGCTGTGACAGGACTCGCACCGGCCCCGATCGTCCCGTGAGGCGAACTGCCCGCCATGCGGCGTCTTGTGGCACTCGGCGCAGGTGGTGGGAGCCTCCAGGCTGAGCGGTCGCACCGCGGCCTGCCGGATCAACGCCGGCCGGCTGTCCCCCGCCGGGGCGATGGTCTCGTGGCAGGCCAGGCACGGGGTGGCCCGGTGCGCGCCCTCCAGCACAAAGCCGTAGTCCGCATGGGTGGTGACCTCCACCGCGGCCGGCCGGAAGCGCCGCGCGTCGTGGCAGGCGGCGCAACCGCCGACCACCGGCAGGGCGCCGCCCGAGGCGTAGCGTCCGCGGTGCGGGTCCTGGTGGCAGGCTGCGCACTCCACTTCTGGTATGCGGAACCGGAATGGGACCCGACCCATGGCCGCGGTGCGGGCAAGCGGCGGCAGGCCCGGCCGGACGCTGCCGTGACACGCCGCGCAGGCCAGCGCCGCGTGCCGGTCCTGCAGCGGGAACCGGAGCTTGGCATGGGCGGCCACGTCGAACCGGCTCGGGACCCATCCCGCCAGCGTGTGACAGGACGAGCATTCGCCACTGTCCGGCCGCGCCGCGAGCTGGGTGCCGTGGTCATCGGCGTGGCAGGACCGGCAGGTGGCCGAGGCGGGCTGCAGCACCACGCGCGCGCTGCCCCAGCGCGCCTCCGCCTTCGGGGATGCGTCCTTTCCATGGCAGGCGGCGCAGGCCACCTGCGTGTGCTTCCCCTCGAGCGGGTATTTCGTCTTGGCGTGCTGGGCCAGGGTGAGGCGGCTGGGAGTGAATCCGCTCACGGTGTGGCAGGTGCCGCAGTCCTCGCCCGTGCTGGCCAGTCGGGCCGTCCGGTTGTGCACGTCCTTGTGACAGCTGGCACAGGTGCCCGACGGCGGCTGTTTCTGGGCCGGCGTCGAGAAGTCGCCATGGCAGGCGGCACAGCGGGTGGTGGCGTGCTTGCCCCGCAGCGGGTAGCGGGTCCGCTCGTGGTCAAAGTTGCTGCGGTCGATCTGCTGGAAGCCGCGGGTCGTGTGGCAGCCGGTACAGGTCTCGCCCAGCCGGCCGGCATGGGGATCCCGATGGCAGTTGGTGCAGGAGGCGTGCGGCACCGGCCGGTATACCGGGATGAGGTGCCCCGACGGGTCCTTCCGCGTGGCGACCGCCGCGGTCAGGTGGCACTTGTCGCAGGCCACCGCCGCATGCTTGTTGGTCAGCGGGTAGCCGGTCGTGTCATGCTGGAAGCCGGGCGTCGTGGTCCAGCGGCCGGCATCGTGGCACTGCCGGCAGTCGCTGCCCAGGGCCCCGCGGTGGAGATCCTCGTGACACGCGGTACAGGTGGTCTCCAGTCCGGTCCACTTGCCGCCTCCCGGTTTGGCCGCCCGGGCATGGGCCGGTCCGGTCTGGTACTTCCCGGTGTGACAATCGGTGCACTTGGCCTCGGCGTGACTCTGGGCCAGCGGCCATCCGGTGCGCCGGTGGTCGAATCGTTCCGAGCTCCCTTCGGGCCACTTGATCAGGTCGAACCCGGCGCCGGCATGATCGGGATGACAGCTGGCGCACGCGGCGGCTCGGACCTCCGGGGTGCCGTGGAAGCCGCGAGCCTGCTCCGCCAGCCAGCCGATGTCCTTGTGGCAGGACGCGCACTGTGCCGAAAGCGCGTTCCGGCCCCCACTGTGACAGCGGACGCAGTTGGCGGTGCCCTTCAGTTCCGCATGGGCCCGGGAGAGCGGTCCCGGTGAGATCTGGCTCGCGAGACGCGGGGCCGGGAGGGTTGAGAGAAGCAGCATGAGGAGGAGGGTGGGGCGCGGCACGCGCTCACCAGAACCAGGTTGCGCCCATGGCGACCACCACGGCCACATGCACCAGCACGGCCGCCAGCGCGGTCACCGCAAAGGGGCGATGGACGACGTGCCAGAACCGGAAGATGCGGCGGGAGGCATCCAGCATCCGCGCCTGCTGGGTGAAGGACATCTCCCGGCGGGCCAGGGTCAGCATCCGTTTCAACCGCTTCCGGTCGGGCCGCCCTCCCCCGGCGGCTACACTCAGGCGCCGGAGCGCCCGGGCCGCGCGCCAGCGGTCGAGGTCGTCCCGGACCATGCGCAGGACCGTCCGGCGCAGGCCGAGCCCCTTACAGGGGGACGGATCCGAGCGGAGGAGGGCCTCCACCTGGGCGGTGGGCAGGCTCGAGGCGGCCGCGATATCCGCCACCAGGCCACGCCGCTCCGCCGCGATCTCCTCGGCGCTCAGTTCCAGTCCGCTGGCGCTGCGCGGGATGTGGACGTAGAGGTAGCGTCCCGCGATGCCACTGGCCCAGACCACCATCATGGAGAGGAACCCCAGGCCGATCACGCCATCGAACCGCCAACTCGCATGGATGGCCGCAATGAAGGGCAGGGCCAGGGCCAGGGCCACGTGGACATCCAGCCAGCGCGACATGGCACCGGTAAAGGCCAGCCAGCGAAATTTCTTGCGCAGCGGGTAGAGCCACAGAAACAAGAAGATCAGCAGGGACACGATGCCCGCCGACTGACCGACGAATCCCGATGGGCGGAGCCAGGGATGGAGCGGCGAGCGCACCCGCTCCGCCATGGGGGCGAAGTAGTACCCGGCGCCGGCGGCGGTCCCGAGCAGCATCAGGCCAATCGCAAGGAATACCCACCGCAGCGAGCTCTCCGGACGCATCGGCGTGACCGACGCCGACGGCGCCCCGATCCGAAGCGACTGGGTCGGGGCCCCCACATGGGGCGCACTCTTGCGGGCGGTGGACGGCTGTGAACTGGACATGATTGGTCGGGATTCAGGGCTTCTTCGCGGCGCTGCGAATCGGCGCTCGGCGAGACGGCACGGCGCCTGCACAGTGCAAGAAACAGCACGTCGAGGTACTATCGGCAGCCGATCGGCGTAAGTGATTGTAAAGCAGGTGGCTACAGAAACCTGTGAGGCCGCGCACCGCGCGGCGGTGATGATACGTAGCGTTACACCCGCATCGATCCGTTGCGCCATCATGAACCGGGTAGGTCATGGACAGTTTTCTCCTGTATCTCGGTTTCGGACTCCTGCTCGCCGCCTCCCTGACCATGCAGGTGCGCGGGTTCCGCCGCCGCGAGCGCAAGGCCCGGGTTTCCGCGGAGCATGCCAAACTCGTCAGCGATGGCCCGCAGGCCCAGCACCCTCATATCGATGTCACCTGGTGCATCGGCTGCGGCGCCTGCGTCACCGTCTGCCCGGAAGGGGATGTGCTGGCGGTGCTGGGTGGGAAGGCCGCCCTGATCCAGCCGCAGAAATGCATCGGCCACGGCCTGTGCGCCGATGCCTGTCCGGTAGGGGCCATCGAGATCGTCATGGCGCCCCCGAGCATGAGCGCGGATCTGCCGGCGTTGACCCCCGCCTACGAGACCAACGTGGGCAACCTGTTCGTGGCGGGCGAGCTGGGCGGGCTGGCCCTCATCAAGAACGCGGTGAACCAGGGCCGAGACTGCGTGGATCTGCTGGCGGGGCGGCTGCCCGCGATGCGGCGCCGCAGGATGGGGGAGATTGTGGACATCTGCATCGTCGGGGCGGGCCCGGCCGGCCTCTCGGCGTCCTTGCGCGCGGTCGAGCGGGGGTTGAGCTACGTCACGCTGGAGGCGGAGGAATTGGGCGGCACCGTCGCCAAGTATCCGCGCCAGAAGCTGGTGATGACCAGTCCGGTGGAGTTCCCTCTCCACGGGAAGTTCAACAAGCTGGAAATCGGCAAGGAGGAACTGCTCGCGTTCTGGAACACCGCGGTCCGGAAGGCGGGCCTGCGGATCCGGACCCGGGAACGGGTGGAGAGTATTCGCAAGGAGCCTGATGACGCCTTCACGATTACCACGGCCGCGGGCACCTACCGGGCGTTGAGCGTCATCCTGGCAATCGGCCGGCGGGGAACCCCCCGCAAGCTGGGGATCCCGGGCGAGGAACTCCCCAAGGTCATGTACAGCCTGCTCGACGCGGAGGCGTACACCGGCAAGCGGATCCTGGTGGTGGGGGGCGGGGACAGTGCCGTGGAGGCCGCCATGGGACTGGCGCACGATCGCCGGAACCGGGTGACCCTCTCGTACCGCAAGGACGTCTTCTCGCGTCTCAAGCAGCGCAATGACCAGCGCATCCGGGAGTACATGCGCAAGAAGATGATCGACGTGATCTTCAACTCCGAGCCTTCCGAGGTGCGGCCGGATACCGTGGTGCTGCGGGTCGCCGGCGGACACCGGGAGCTTCCCAACGACTTCGTGTGGATCTTTGCCGGGGGGACGCCACCCCATGCCTTCCTGGAGGGTATGGGGATCCAGCTGGGACGGCAGGAACTGAGCGCCGCGGCGCAGGCGGGGCGCGCCGTCGCCTGAAAGCGCTATATTGGAGCAGGATCAATCCGGGAGAGAATCATGAAGGCGGGGCACAAGTTTCTGATCGGGGCGGGGGTCATCGTCGCCAGCGTCGCCCTGCTCATGGTCCAGGGCGTCAAGGAATTCGGGCAGTATTCCATGAATCCCTCGGAGCTGGCGCATCGCGTTTCCCGCGATCCCAGCCTGTACGAGACGGGCATCAAGATGGAAGCCAAGGTGGTGCCCGGCACCATCAAGCGGGACGTGGCCACGCAGACCATTGATTTCATGGTCAGCGATGGCGCTCAGTCGTACCCGGTCACCTATCGTGGCCTGGCGCCCGACACGTTTACCGACGAGCAGGAGATCGAGGTGGTGGTGGAAGGCCGGCTGGGGCGGGACGGGGTCTTCCGCGCCACCACCCTCCTGGCCAAGTGCGGATCCCGGTACGAGGCGCAGTACAAGGAGATGGGCAAGCAGGCCTAGTCCAGGACGACTCCGGGACACCACGGCGCGGGCGGACCTCTGGTCCACCCGCGCCGCTTCCTTGTGGGGTCGGGAAGACCGGGGAAGGTCCCGGGCCTGTCCCCCGCGCGCTTAGTCGTCTCCGCGGGGAATGGCCCGGCCGTGGCAGGCGGCGCAGACCTGCGGGTTGCGGCGGCGCAGCCGCTCGGGGTCGAAGCCCGGCCCGTGGGGGTTGAAGTGCCGTGACTGGGCGGAATGACAGGCCAGGCAATCCCGCTCGCTGTGACAGCTCACGCAGCTCTCGAGGTTCTGCCGTGCCGCGGTGCCATGGCCAACCAGGAACGCCCCCCGGGAGTCGTGATACCCTCCGCTGAGGGCTCGCCCGGAGGCCGTCAGACCGGATTGCGCATGGCAACTGGTGCAGAAGCTCCCTGCGTTGTGGCACTCGGCGCAATCCGATTCCCGGCTGAAGGCCGCCGCGGGATGCCGCACGACGAACCCGGCAGCGTGATAGCTCCCCTCGGATCCGGCGTTAGGGCGGTGGCACTCCAGACACTGCGTGCGAGCGTGGCAGGACGCGCAACTCCCGGGTGTGGCACTCGCGACCGGGCCGTGACTGCGCGCAAAGTCGAGGGTGTGGCTACCCGGTTTCCCGGGCTCCACCCTTGCTCCCACGCCGCGCCCGGGTCCGGCGGTCGCCAGCCTGATGGCGACCGCGCCCGCGGGTCCCGACTTGTGGCACGCGAAGCAGCTCTCCTGGGTGTGGCAGGAAGCACACTGCTGAATGTCATTGCGCGCTCGCGCGCCGTGGCGTCGCAGAAACCGGCTGTCGCGGTGCGAGGCCGGGGCCGTGACCTTGGCGACGATGGCGGTGGACCGCGGGTCGGGTGCGAGGGCCTGGATCAGCCGGACTTCAGGCGCGTTGACGTGGCACTGGGTGCAGAAGTCCCGTGCATGGCAGGTGGCGCAGCTCGGAGCCACCTGATGACCCGACCCGGCCGGAGGACGGGCCTGTTCCCCGTGCCCCTTCGGGGTGAGGAACCCAGCCGCCCGGTGGGAGGAGGGCACCTCGAACTTGGCCACGCGCTCCAAGGGCACCCCGACCGCCTCGGCAAGGGGCAGGTGGCAGGTGGCGCAGGCCGTGTCGGGGGCCGAGACGTGCTCCTGCCGCTTCACGCCATGACAATCGAGGCACCGGGCCGAGCGGGTTCGCGCGACGGCCATCCACTTCCCGTCCGCCTCCAGGTGGCAGGCGGAGCAGTAGTAGGTGGAATCGGCGGGGAGCCGGTCCCTGGCCTTCTCCGCGTGCTCGGCGTGGGTGAAGCGGAGGTTCGAAGGCGGTGAGGCCGACGGTGGTGTCCAAGTGATCTGCTTTTCCACCGTGCCGTCGTGGCAAGACGCGCAGGCCTGCGCCTCCGGCCAGATAGCCTTGGTCCGGTCCAGGATCCCGGCGTGGCAGGTCTCGCAGGCCGGGAAGAGCTTGGCATGCTTGTCGTGGTCGAAGCGATCGCGGGGCAGCGTGGCGGCCGCCGCTGTGCCCAGCGCCAGTACCAGGCCGAGCGCGAGGAAATGACGGGCGGGCCTCATCGTCCCCGCTCCCTTGGCCGGGCCGGTGGAAGCGGCAGGCGGTCGGCGTCGGACCCGAAGAGCCAGGAGAGGCCCGCCCGGAGCCGGGTCTGGGACCAGTCCAGCCCCGAGGCGTCACCCCGGCGCCGATCTTCGTCGTAGCGGGTGCCGGCGAGGCTCAGGCGCAATCGCTCCGTGGCGCGAAAATCCAGCGCAAGGCCATACCATGTGAGCGCGGGATTCTCCTCCCGGAACTCGAGCGGGCGAACCAGGTGGCCGCCCTCGGCGGAGACCGTGAGCCGCGGGACCGGCTGCCAGCTCACGGCGACCTCACCTCCCTGCGAGGAGGCGCCGGGGCCGAATCCGAAGTGGTAGCCTCCATCAACGCTCACATCCTTCGCCAGGGTGCTGCTCAGGCCCGCGCTCCAGCGCCAGCCCCGGGTCTCCTCCGACACGAGCGGAGTCGAGGCTTCGGCATTGTCGAAGTCGTAGCGCTCCCCGCTGGCGCGAAGGGTGAGTCGTCGCGTGGGCATCACCCAGACCGACCCATTGACGGCGCGGTACGGGACCGGGCTGAAGGCGCCCCAAATGGTCCACAGGTCGAAATAGGGCCGGTATCGCCGGATCCCAAGCGCTGCGCCGCCTTCCCGTCGGCCGTAGCGAAGCGAGAGGTCGGCGTTTCCCCACCAGCCGTAGGCGAAGTCGTATTCGGCCCCGCCCACCAGGCTCAGGCCGGGGGCAGGCCGCAGGGTGGCGGAGAGGGCGGCGCGTTCCGACACGAAGTTCCGCGTATCGCGGTCCACCTCGCGGACGTAGTCTGCCCGGGCGTCGGCGATCCACCCGTGCCACTCCACGGCGGCGCCAAGGAGCCACTGCCGCTGCCGGGGTTGGAAGTTGTCGAGCGGGTTGAGCGCTGCACTAGTCACCGGCACCGCCGTCGCCCGGGCGAGTCCGAGGCCGCCGTACAGCAGCGTCCTCAGCCCGGTGGGGGCCCGCCACGTCACTCGGGCTCCGTCGAAGCCATAGTAACCCAGCCGGCTTTCCTCGACCTGGCGGCCGAGTCGGCCGGACATCCGCTCGGAGGCGTACTCGGCGTAGCCCTCGATCAGCTGGACGGCGGGATCGGTCCCCGGCCAGACATCCGAGGATCCGAGGTCCATTCCCACCCGGCTGTTGACATGAAGACTCAGGCCCTGGACGCCGACCCCCCACGCCCTGAGATCTGCGCTGGTGACCCACGGTCCGCCCCGACGAGCCGTGCCCGGCCGGAAGAAGGTGCAGTAGGCCCGTCCCGGCACGCAGGTGACCGCAAACCCACTGGGGGTGGAGGGACCCCCGCTCGGCCCTGGAACAACGCTCAACGCCGGGATGCTGTCCAGCCGGATGCCACGATAGCTCGCGGTCTGGGCGCGGGAGTCGAGTCGAAGTACGTAATCCTGGCCGCTTGCGGCAGGCGCAACGAGCACCATCAGCCCGGCGAGCGCGGCGGTTCCGCGGCGGGTCATCGGGTGTTCCCCGCCCGCAGGAGGCGTGGCCGATAATCCTCGGGAGCGGCCTGCAGATGGCAGAGGCTGCACTCGCGGTCGGTGTTGTGGTCGACCGACTCCCCGTGGCAGGCCAGGCAGAAGGTCCGGGTCGGCGTCAGGGGGGCGATCCTCCCGGTGCTGTGGCAGGCGTCGCAGGCCGAGTGGACCCGTGCCGGGAGCTGGTGAGCCGCGGTGATCTCCGTGGTGCGGTGGCACGTGGCACAGGCGCGGCCGGCCTCGTGGTGCTGGTCGTGGCAACCCTGGCAGGTGCGCGCAGAGTCCACCACCGCCAGCGTCACCGGCTCACCGTGGCAGGCGCCGCAGCGTAATTCGGCATGGACCTGGTGCCGGAATCCCACCTCCCGCTGACGCACCGGCTTGTTGGCCGCTGCCACCCGCACCGGGACCCCCAGCACCTCCGGCCGTTCCTCCGTCTGATGGCACTGGGCGCATTCCTGCCGTTCCGGCCGCTGATGGTGGCAGATCTGGCACCCGCGTGGCGCCTCGAACGTGAGCTTGGCGCCGGAGGTACTGAGGTGGCAGGTCAGGCAGGCGAGCTTCTGGTGGATGGGGTGGGAAAACGTGTCGGCCGGGAGGGCGGGGAGGATCGATCCCTCCCGGTCACGCGGGCCATCCCCGGGCGGGGCATCTCCCTTCACCTTGTTCGGCCGCTCCGGCGGTTCCGCCTCCGGGAGGGCGGACTGGCGCAGGGTCTTCAGGGTATCAAAGGGCAGCGGCGGCTGCATTCCGGCTCCCCCGGGCCGGTTGCGGACGGTGGTGTGGCAGCCGACGCAGTCGCTCTGGTCCACCCGGGCGGAGTGCGGGTCGTGGCAGAGGATGCAGTTCTGCCCCTGCTTCCGGTGCTGCGCCCCGACATGGAAGGGGATCTTCTTCCAGTCGGCGTGGCAGCCGGCGGTGGTGCAGGACGCTCTCGTCTCGCGGGCCACCCGTTGCTTGTGCGGGTTGTGGCAGCTGCCGCACGTGCCGCCGTGCGGATCGTTCTCCGAGGAGAACGCGGGCAGCTGGTTTTCCATCTGATGGCATGAGAAACACTGCTTGAACTTCGGACGCAGCACGCCGGCCGCCGAGTCCCGCGTGGCGAGCGCCGCCACCGGCGCGGCGAATTCGTGGCAGACCGTGCAGTGCAGGTCGGTCTGATCCGTCATCTTGCCGAGCCTGATGCGGGCCTCGTCGGTCAGGTGGCAGCCCTGCTGGACGCAGGTGGTGTCGGCCGGCTGGAACCGGTGGGCAGTCCGGGCGTGGCAGGTGAGGCATTCCACTTTGCCCTTCAGGGCCGAGGAATCGGACTCGAAATGGGTCCGGTGCCCGGCGGTCGCCGCGATCGCCTGCCAGGTCTCCTTGGCGGCACCCTGAACGTGACACCCCTCACAGATCTGGCGCGGTACCTTGCCGTGTTCGGGGATGTCGTCTCCCCGGATACCGGACATCCAGAACGCGATCTTCACACCCTCCTTGAGCGGCTTGAGGGTGTGGCAGGTGTGGCAATTGATGGTGTCGTGCTTGCCCTCGAGCTTGGGCACGAGGGTGTAGTAGCCGGTGTCGGGGCGGACCCACGGGTGACCGCTGGGGACGAAGATGTGGCATCCGTTGCAGAACCGGCTGTCCTTCTCCACGAACTCGTAGCCCTTGTACCCCACGCCGGCCATGCCGAGCACCAGCAGGCCGGCCAGCCCCATCAGGGCCACCTTCGTGGCGGCGCTGCCGCCGGTGATCCGGGCCAGCACCATCTGCCGGCGGGGCCAGAACCAGCGGAGGGCCACGGCCAGGACCACGAGCCCCAGGATGACGCCGCCCCACATCACGAAGGGCGAGCGCTGGAAGATCCACTGGACGACCGGAGTGATCCGGTCGCCCGCCAGCGCATTGGTGGCTATGGACTCGGCCGCTTCTGCCCCCGGGACCTGGACGGCGTCGGCCAGCGGCAGGCCCGGGCCGATCCCGGCCACGACCGGAAAAGCAGCGGCCCCGGGTGGCAAGATGCCACCGGGGCCGTAGCTCCGCGCGAACAAGGCGTAACCCGCCCGGTTACCGGGTGCTCGCCCGCGCGCCGGCGGACTGCTGGGCCAGCAGAGCGCTGCGCACTGCCTGCGCTGCCTTCGGTGCCAACCGGAGCTGACCACTCTGCACCGCGGCCTGAATCTGGGCCAGAATCGGGGCCGGCGGCGCGGGCACGATGCCGGGGTACGTCGCCAGCAGGTCGGCAATGCTCGCCTGCAGCAGCGCGCGGTAAAGGAAGGGGTTGTGGACGCCCTTGGATCCATCGGGGTGGCCGGCATACCCCTCCCCCAGCATCTGCACGTTGAACACCGCGCCCTTGGCCGCCGTAAGAAGGTTCTTGTTGGCCCCGGTATAGTCAAGTTCACCCGGTGCGTTCAGCATGATCTTGGCCAGGTAGCCCGAGTCGGCCGGGAACGCGTCCACGACCTCGAAGCCGCAGTTCGGGCTGCACGTGGTCGAGTTGGTCCACAGGGTCCTGGCGTACCCGTCGACCTCGCTCCGAATGTTGGTGAACAGTGACTGCACGACCGTCTCGCCGCCGATGTGGCATCCGGAGTTGGTGCAGGAGCCCCACGACCGGCTGGGCACGTCGTAATTGCAGCTGTTGTCGTATGTCGTGTCCACGACCGCCGGGGACTTCTGTGACAGGCAGGGTAGCGGATGGAAACTGTGGCCGCTGAAGGTGATCGTGTTCCCGTTGGCGTCCACTCCCGAGACCGTGTTCACATGACAGCCGGCACAGAGTCGAGGATTGCCGGTGGAGCCGTGGGTGGCGTAGACGATGGTCGTGTCGTACGACGACCCGGGCGGGAAGTAGCCGGCGTCACCGAACAGGATTGAGCCCTGGCTGCCGTGCGGACCGCGCGCGTTGGTCGGCGTCGCGACGACACGGTCCACCCGGCCATGACACTTGGTGCAGAGATTGATGGCAATGTCCGGAGAGTCGATGGGATAGCGCAGCTGGCCGTTCAGTGGGTTGCCGGCATCGTCCTTTGCCGTACCGTGCGGGTCATGGCAGACCACGCAGTTCTGCGGCATGAGGGTGCTGGTCCCCAGTTCCTGGTAGGTGGTAGTGATGCCCCACGCTTTCAAGGCCCCCTTGGCTTCGTGGCAGGCCTCACAACTCGCGTTTCCCGCCTGTGCCGCCCGGAGCTGCCCATGCCGGGACGCCTTCCATTCCTTCAGGTAGTTCTGGTGCCGGTCGGGGCCGGCACCGCCCTTGTGGCAGCCGCTGCAGCTCCGGGCTTCCAGCGCCGGATCATCGGTGACATTGATACTCGCGATGGGCCGATTGGCCTTGACCGACGGATTCTGAACGTGCGTGAGCCCGGGCCCGTGGCAGCTCTCGCACTGCACATCGTGGTAGCCCGAGGCTTTCACTGCCTCGTAGCCCACGCTGGCGGAGTCCTGGTTGCCGCGCCAGTTGATGGTGTGGCAGCCCGCGCCGGCACAGGTTCCAGTATTGAATGGGCTGGCCTGCAGGTCCCCCCAGGCCGAGGCGTGCGCCGTCTGGATCCAGTCAGCCTGCTGGCCGACATGGCAGTTGCCACAGGTGGTCTGCTTTTCGGATGCGGTGAAGTAGCCCAGGAAGCCGCTGTTGGCGTCCGGCGGCGGGTTGAACGGCGGGCGGTCACGAAACACCGTGTCGGTACAGGCGCCGAGCCACGTGATCGTAGCCAGCGCAAGCGCCACTGCGCCCAGGCGGGAACCGGTAGAAGAGGAGTGCATAGCAGTCGCCCGTGTTGTTGGTGGTTTCCCTAGTATTCTACCCACTGCATGATGCGATGCAAGCCCAAAACCGTCTGAGAAGTTCTTCATCCGGCCTACATGATTGTTTCACCGGTCAACAAGGTGCACCGGCGCGAGGTCAATCGACGGTCGGTCATCCCGCCTTCTCCGTTGGCGATCGCTAGCCTCACAGTCCCGGCCCCGCTGGAGGCGGTGCGGTCACGCCGGACGCCGTCTTGGTCGGCGTCGCATCATCGCCACCGAGCGCTGCGCCGCCGGCCTCGCGCGGCAGCAGACCGACCCCCCCCATGGCCCCCATCAGCGATGGGACGTTGAGCGAATCCGCCAGCCCCGAGGGCACGACCATGAGCGAGCCCCGCTTGACGATGCTCTCATACAGCATGTTCATCGCCCGCAGGTTCATGGCGGCGGGGTGGCCGCGATAGGCGTTGGCGGCCTCGACGAACTTGTGGGCAATCTCGGTTTCCGCCGTGCCGAGAATGATGCGGGCCTGGCGTTCCCGCTCGGCCTGCGCCTGGCGGGACATGGCGTCTTCCAGCGCGGCCGGAATGATGACGTCACGGATCTCCACTGACTGCACGTGGATGCCCCAGTTCTGCATCTTCTGCTCCAGGGCCATCTCGAGGCCATGCCCGAGTTCCACCCGGGACTGGATCAGTTCGGCGAGGTCGTGCTTGCCGATGGCATCCCGGAGGGCGGTTTGCGCGGAGAGAATGACCGCCTCATCGTAGTCCTGGACTTCCAGGGCGGCCCGCTCCGCGTCCCGGACGATCCAGAAGGCGATGGCGTCCACGTTCACCGGCACGGTGTCGCGAGTCAGGCACGATTCGGCCCCGAAGGCCGTCGTCCGGATCCGCTGATCGATGGTGTAGGCCACCCGGTCGAGGATCGGCACGACGGCGAAGTACCCCGGCCCGCGCAGGCCCCGGTAGCGCCCCAGCCGCAGGAGCACCGCTTTCTCCCACTGGTCGGTGTACTTGATGGAGGCGGCGAGGAGCATCCCGATGGCCAGGCCGGCCACCGCCGCCAGCGGCGGGGCGATTCCCGCGAGGAACAGTCCGCCCGCCAGGCCGGCCGCGCCAATGAACCCCGCGGCAAGAGCGGCGAAGGAGTATCGGGTGTCGTTGGGCCGATGTTTCGTCATGTCCATCACCTCGTGGATGTAGCGACGGCGGGCAAGGTGCCAGCCATCATGTCAGCGGGTACGCGCTGGCCGGACGTCCCCGTGCCGTGGGCGGCTGCTGCGCGGGCGGACGCCTCGCGGGGGGGGCTCGGTCTCCAAGTAGGGACTCCGGACTTCCCCCAGTTCGATCGGCAGCGCCACCCGGATCAGCACCGTGAGCACGAACATGCCGAGTGCCCAGATGCCGGCGGTCACGCACAGCTCGACCCACGTGGGGGTGTACTCGACGATCTCCCCGAGCGGCGAGGGGATGAAGCCGGGGATCACCAGCCCGAGCCCCTTTTCGATCCAGATCCCCAGGAAGAGCGTCGCGCAGGCGGGCATCAGCCAGCGCGGGTCGTGGCGCAGGGGATGGATCATGAGGACGATGGTGGCGAGGATGTTGAGCCCGATTCCGGTCCAGATCCACGGCACCAGTGCGTGGTGTTCGCCCAGGCCGAAAAAGAGATATTGCGCGTTGATGCTGTGATGCGTGGGCGAATAGAACTTGTAGAACAATTCGGAGATGAGCATCACGATGTTGATCTGCGCCGCGACCACAGTAATCAGGGCGAGCTTGGAGAAGGCGCCGTCGGCGATGGGATACTTCGTCGTCCGGCGGATGAACCAGAGCAGCATGATCACGAACGCCGGGCCTGCCGTGAACGCCGACGCCAGGAAGCGGGGCCCGAGCAGTGCCGTGTGCCAGAAGGGCCGGGACGGCAGGCCCGCCAGGAGGAACGCCGTGACCAGGTGGATGCTCACCGCCCACATGGCGGAGATGTACATCCAGGGCAAATACGTGTGTTTGGCCGGCGGGCGACCGGTATAGTGGCTGTAGAGGATGTAGAACGGAATGGCGAGATTCAGGGCCAGGTAGCCGTTGAGGACTATCACGTCCCATGCCAGGAGCGAACGGGGCCAGTTCAGATAGCCGATACCGGGCGTAAGGTGCCAGGCACCCAGCGGGTTGCCGAGGTCCACCACCACAAACCCGAGGCACATGACCAGTGCGGCCACGGCCACGGCCTCCGCCATGAGCACGGCCCGGCCGAAGTCGACATCCTCCAGGATGTACGCCGGCAGGACCAGCATCATGGCGGCAGCGGCCAGGCCGACGAGAAAGGTGAAGTTCGAGATATAGAGCCCCCAGCTCACCTGGTCGCTCATTCCGGTGACGGCGAGTCCATACCGGAACTGGACCGAATACGCGTAGACGCCGACGGCAATGACCAGCGTCAGGAGCCCCATCCATATGTGATAGCGCCGGCCACCATTGGTGGCCGAGTCCAGCGCGCTCAGCAGGAATGGCCGCAGGTGCACGCTCACCTCAATCGCTGAAGTACCAGAAGCGCGGCTCGGTCTTCAGATCTTCCTTCAGCCGGAACACGCGCTTGTGTGCCAGGACCCAGCGGATCTCCGAATCCGGGTCCAGCAGGTTGCCAAAAACCCGGGCCCCGGTGGGACAGGCCTCCGCGCACGCCGGGAGCCGCCCCTGGCGGGTCCGATGGACGCAGAAGGTGCACTTTTCAACGCACCCCTGCTTGCGTGCCCGATTGCCCAGGTAGTGCTGGTTCGGGTTCACCTCTTCGGCGGGAACCTCCGGGTCGGCCCAGTTGAAGCGGCGCGCCCAGTAGGGGCAGGCGGCCATGCAGTACCGGCACCCGATGCACCAGTCATAATCAATCACCGTGATGCCGTCGGGTTCCTGCCAGGTGGCGCCGACGGGGCACACTTTCACGCATGGCGGGTCGGCGCACTGGAAACACTGGGTCCCCAGGTAGAAGTGACCCTCCGCCGGCACGTCGTGCTGGTAGGTCGCATCCGCCTCATCGAAATCGATGACCCCGTCTTCCATCTCGAAAATGCGGATGTACTGTGTGTCGGCGTTCCGGTCGAGGTTGTTCTCATTGATGCAGGCTTCGACGCACCGTCGGAAGCCCTTGCACTTCGAGATATTGAAGGCATACCCGAAAACCACGCCCGGCTGAGCTCCGGTGCTTTGAATCGTCACATCCGCGCCGTGCCGCACCTGGGCCAGCCGCTCGAGACGGCCAATCGTCTCTGCCCGCTCAGCCTCCGTCATGAAGCGGTAATTGCCCTTGATGTACTCCTGCCAGGCCAGGATCCGTACCTCCTTCTCCTCCTCCGTCGCTGGGCTCAGCGGCGTACAGGCACTCACCGCCTGGACCCCGGCGGCCACACCGCCGAGGACGATGCTCAACGCGCCTCGGCGATCGACCGGCTTGTGGAGCAGGCTGCCGTCAGCGGCGTCCGCAGGCATCCCGGTCGGGTCTTCACTCATCGATCGTGCCCTCGGCTCCGCTGGATCTGGGGAGCCCGGAAGGGGATGCGCGGCGTTACCGCCGGCGTGTGGGGATCGTGGCAATCGGTGCAGGCCATGACGACCCGCCGGCCCTGCCAGCCGTCGAGCCGCTTCCCGTGCGCACCGCCAGCCCAGGTCTCCGCCTGGGTGAAGTGACACTGCGCGCACAGGCGGTAGCTGTCATCCATCCTCGCGCGCTCCCCGCTCTTCAGGGTCAGCAACTGGACGTCCTCGGCCGAGTGGCAGGTCGAGCAGACGGCTCCGGTCTGTTCCGGATGCACGGGCTGGATGTCGTTGTGGGCATCGGTGATTCGCTGGTTGGCCATGACCAGCTTCCGCCCCAGGTGGCAGGAACTGCAGGGGTACTGGCTCAGGCCGGCGGCTCGGGACCGGAGCGCGATCGGCAGAGTGATCGAGCCGAATCTTCGCGAGTGACCCGCCTCCGGGGCCGCACTGCGGCGGGCGACCTCGAACTGCCGACCACCCGGTCCCTTCCAGCGGTCCACCGGGTCCGCCTCCACGGTCCCCAGGACACCGGGCTCCCGGGTGCTGTCGGGTGGGGGCACGGCCGAGTCGACGCCGCTCACCGGAGTGCGGTTCTCGCGGCGTTCCCACCGCGGTGGATGCAGCGCCTCACATCCGGAACACAGGCACGTGGCGGCGAGTCCGACGGCGGCGAGACGGGCAGGGAACCTTGTCATGGCGCTTCTCCGGCCCCGGTGGATTGCTCCTGGGCGGGCCGGGTGAAGGGCTGCGCGGCTGGATCCGGTGCGAGGTGGCACTGGCGGCAGTTGGCCCGCTCCGGGTGTCTCGTCCGGATTTCCTCGACCGCGGCGGGGCCGGCGTGGCAGGTGAGACAGTTCTCCCGGAACTGCAGGTCATGCGGAATCGCCGGCGGATCACGGCCCGGTATCGTCTGAGGCAAGGTCGGCCAGACCGTCGTGGCCCAGGTAAGGGTGGCATTCTGCCGTGGCGCACCGCCGTTCGGTCCGTGGCAGTGGGCACAGCGCGTGTTCGGATTGGGGTCCGGAGCCTGCGCCCCGATGATCGAGTCCACCCCCACGTGGCACTGGAGGCAGATGCCCCGCTCGGGATGGGGGGTGAGCGGCACATAGGCGGCAAAGCGGACCGAATAGCCGCCGCGTTCGTGGCAGGTCCGACAGGCGTCGGTCCGGAATTCGTCCGCTGTCAGCGGGTGCGGGATGCGCGGCGGCGCGCCCGGAAAGGCCCGAAGGAACCGGACCGTAGCCAGGCGCCGCGGGTGGGCCGAGCGCTCCCTGTGGCCGGTGGGCTGCAACGCCATCATGCCCGGGGTAGTTCGAAAGACCTGGGCCTCGGCCCGAATCGGCTCCCACGCCGGCTCCAGCAGCGCCACCGCGGCCGGGCCGGGACCGGCGTGTGGGCCCGCGGCGAAGCGTTCCGCGGCGGACCCCGCCGCCGCGATGGCCACCGCTGCCGAGGCCATCAGGAACAGGGCCAGCGCCAGTGCGGTCGGATCCCGGTCGGGCGAGGTCATGGACCGGCCGGCGGCGACAGCCGCTCCACTCGCACCGCACACTTGCTGCCGTCGGGCTGCCCCGAGAGGGGACAAGCGTGGTCAAGGGTGAGGCGGTTGACCGGGTGGGCCTCATCGAACGCCGGTACGAAGACCTGGCCGCGTGGGGGCTGCGAGCGGTAGTCGATGCGGGCCTCGAGCAGGATGGCCGCCCGCCGACTCGCCACCCGTACGGTCTCGCGGTTGCGGATGCCAAGCGCCTTCGCGTCCTCGCGGTGCATTTCGACGTAGGCGTGCGGCAAGGCCCGGTGCAGTGTCGGAATCCGCCGCGTCATCGTGCCCGTCCCCCAGTGCTCGAGGACGGCGCCGGTCACCAGCCAGAGTGGATAGGCGGCATCCGGCAACTCTGCCGCCGGCTCGTAGGGGCGGAGCCAGATCCATGCCCGATGGTCGGCGTGGCCGTAGAAGTCGAAATCGCCACGGGTACGGTCGGCCGCGGGATCATGGGCGGCATTGTACCGCCAGCGCGTGTCCCGGCCGCCGACGTAGGGCCATTGCGCTCCGGGCTGGGCGCGGAGGACGGACAGCGGAGGAAGCGCCGACGACTTGTCCGTATGGAAGCGGCTGTACTCCTGCCAGACCTGCTCGACGTGACGGCTGGGCTCGTACGGGAACAGCTTCTCGAAGCCGAGGCGGCGGGCGACTTCGATCATCTGCCACGCGTCGCTGGTGGCCTCTCCGGGTGGCGCGACCATTCGCTCGAAGTGCTGTAGCCGGCGCTCGGCGTTGGCGTAAATACCCTCGCGCTCGAACCACATCGCCGCCGGCAGCACGACGTCGGCCACGTCCGTTGTCGGCGTCGGATAGGCCTCGGAGACCACGATGAAGCGGTCCCCGCGGCCGACGGCCCGGCGGTACCGGTCGAGATTGGGCAGGCTCACCATCGGATCGGTGGCCTGAATCCAGAGAAAACGGATGTCGCCGCGCTCGAGCCGGCGGAACATCGCCAGCGCCGGTACGCCGGGCTGCGGATCGATCCGGTCCGCCGGCACGCCCCAGATCTCGGCCGCCCGACGGCGGGCCGCCGCATCCTGCACCACCCCGCTCGGCAGGGTCTGGGTCAGGGTCCCGGCATCGTGCACCGCGCCGCCGCCGCCGGGCTGCCCGGTAATGCCGAAAGGACTGTTCCCCGGTGCGGCGACCTTCCCCACCAGCAGGTGGATGTTGTAGAGCTGGTTGTTGAGCCAGGTGCCGCGTACATCCTGATGCACTTCACGACCCCAGACCGACATCACCTTGCGCAGGGGATCTCCGTAGAGGGAGGCCAGCCAGCGGATGCTCGCGGCGGAGAGACCCGACAGCTCCTGGGCACGTTCCGGGGCATAGTCCTCGAGAAAGGTCGCGTACTCCCGCCAGGTGGCGTCGGTCGCCGTGTCTTCGCCGAGGCCCTCGTCGCCCAGGCCATCGCCGATGTTGCTCCGACCGCGCTTGAAGGCAACGTACCGATCCACGAACGGGCGGTTGACCCACTCGCGGGCCACCAGCTCATGGCAGACTGCGTTGGCGATCGCGGAGGAGGCGTGGGGCGCATGCAGCAGGGAGTGGTCGCAGGCATAACTGGTGCGGGTGGTCCGGGTGCAGACATCGATGATCCGAACGGCGGGGTTGGCCCGCTTCCGGTCCAGCATGCGGGAAAACAGGACCGGATCGGTCTCGGCGAGATTGGCGTCCCACAGGACGAAAATGTCCGCGTGATCGATGTCTTCGTAACAGCCGATGGCGCCGTCGAGGCCGAAGCTGCCCTGCAGGCCGGCCATGGCGCTGGCGGCGTAGAGCCGGGTGCTGGATTCGACGTTGTTGGTGCCCAGTGCGCCCTTGAACAGCTTACCGGCCAGGTAGGCGTCCGGGATGGTCCATTGGGCCGAGCCATAGAGCGCGACGCTGTCCTTGCCGTGCTGCCGGACGGTCGCCCCGAGCCGTTGTGCCACTAGGTCGAGAGCCTCCTTGAGCGGGACCTCGACCAGCGTCCCCTCACGTCGAATCATGGCTCGCTTGAGCCGATCCGGCCCGTACAGCACCTGCACCGAGTGATACCCCTTGACGCAGGCCAGACCCTTGCCCGTGGGCGAATCCGGGTCCCCCTTCACCGCCACTGCCCGCCCATTCTCGAGGCCGACGAGCAGCCCGCACCCGACGCCGCAGAGGCGGCACGGGGTCTTCTTCCAGAGGGGGCTTGTCGCGGGACCGGGTGGCTGGCCGATGCTTGCGGGCATCGCCGTACCGGGCACGACGGTGGCAGCGGCCGCCGCGGCCGACACCGCGCCTACACCCTTGAGAAAGGTCCTGCGATCGACTCGGCTCATGATCGTGTGCCGCCGGGCAAGGGTGGCAGCCACCGGGTGCTTTCCCGCCTGCCGCCGCCGGTGCGAAGAACGACCCGCCGGCCCGCGCGGAGCGGCCAGTGGTCATCCAGGAGGGGCCACGCCCGGGCTGATGGCCAGGGCGAATCAGGTAGTGTGGGGCTCTCCAGGGCGGGGTGCCGTCGCAGCATGGGTGCCTCGTCTGCGGGAATCCACCTGGACGCTGAGATTCCGGCTGGCACGACCGGGCGGCGCGAATTCACACCCCGCTCGAAGGCCAACGTTGGGCGAGCCCGGTGAAACCAGTCGGAATGGCGCATGAACCGGCCCTCATCCGACCGCCGCCAAATGGGGCGGTCGCTTCTTTCCCGCGGCCCCCTCCTCGGGCAGAGTATCCGGGGTGGTGGGAAGGTGAGAGTGAGGCTCCTCCCTGTCGGCGGGCGCCGACGGCGGATCGCCTTCATGAAAAGGTGATAAGTATCACGTGAAAGGCGACAAGCCACCTCCCGTTCGCCCTGCGTCCCTCCTAACTTCAGCCGGGGTGCGGTCTGCCCGCGTGTCCACGCCAAACGAGAGACTCCCGTGTCCTCAGCCGTCTGCCCCTCCTGCGGTAAACCGTCCGGTGGCAAGTTCTGCCGCCACTGTGGCACCTCCCTGGGCGGCAGCCACTGCGGCCGCTGCGGCGAGGGCCTGGCCCCCGACGCCCGGTTCTGTGCCAAGTGTGGGGCATCGGTCGAGGCGGCTGCCGGGAACGGAGGTGCTGGTGCCCGGATCGGCTGGTTTCTGGCCGGTGGCGTGACCGTGGCGCTGGTGGGCGGACTGGTGCTCGCGCTGAGCCGGGGTGGCGTGGCCGCCTCTCCGGCCGGGGCGGCGGCTCCCCTCGCCGCCGGCGACGGTGCGACGGTCACCGACATCTCCAACATGACGCCGCGGGAACGGTTCGACCGGCTGTACAACCGGATCATGCGCGCTTCGGAGAGCGGCGACGAGACCACCGTGACCACCTTTGCGCCGATGGCCCTCTCGGCGTATGGCATGCTGGAGGAGATCGATGCCGACGCCCGCTACCACGCGGCCCTGATCCGGTTGCATACGGGGGACATGACCGGCGCGCGGGCCCTGGCCGATACGATGCTGGCCAAGCAGCGGTCCCACCTCTTCGGCATTATTGTGCAGGGCACCATCGCCCGGTTCGAGAAGAACGACGCGGCGCTGGCCCGGAGCTACGCCGATTTCCTCAAGTACTACGATGCCGAAACCACGGCCAAGCGTCCGGAGTACGCCGAACACCCGCGGGCGCTCGAAGACTTTCTCGCGGCGGCGCGCGCCGCCAAGGGAGGCAGCAAGCCATGACGTTGCTGGGGCAGTTTGCACTCTGGACCGCGCTGGTAATCGGCGGGTGGGCCGCGGTGGTCGGTTTCTCCGGCCGCTGGCATGGTCGGCCCGCCCTGGCCGCGTCGGTGACCCGTGCCGTCTACGCCCTCTTCGGGGTCCTGGTGGTGGCCTCGCTGTGCCTCTGGTACGGGCTCATCACCCACGATTTCAACATCGAGTACGTCGCCAGCTACACGTCGCGGAACCTGCCCGACTACTACATCGTCTCGGCATTCTGGGCGGGACAGAAGGGGTCGCTGCTGTTCTGGGCGGTGGTGCTGTCGAGCTTCGCGGCGGTGGCCCAGTGGCTCACCCCCGCCCGCTACCGCTCGCTCATGCCCTATGTGGCGGCGGTCACCAGCAGCGTGGTGGTGTTCTTCGTGCTGGTGATGCTGTTCGGGTCCAGCCCGTTCGAACGGCTGCCGTTCACCCCGCCCGACGGCAACGGCCTCAATCCGCAGCTGCAGAACATCGGGATGATCATCCACCCCCCGATGCTCTACCTCGGGTACATCAGCATCACGATTCCGTTCGCCTTTGCCATGGCGGCCCTGCTGGCCCGGCGGGTCGATACCGGCTGGCTGCACGCCATCCGCAAGTGGACCCTGATGAGCTGGCTGTTCCTGTCGGTCGGGGTCACCCTGGGCATGTGGTGGGCCTATGTGGAACTGGGCTGGGGCGGATACTGGGCCTGGGACCCGGTGGAGAACGCCAGCCTGCTGCCCTGGCTCACGATGTCCGCCTTCCTGCATTCGGTCATGATCCAGGAGAAGCGCGGCATGCTCAAGCGCTGGAACATGACCCTCATCATCGGGTCCTTCCTGCTCAGCATCTTCGGCACGTTCATCACCCGCAGCGGCATCATCGCCAGCGTGCATAGCTTCACCCAATCCAACGTGGGGTATTTCTTCCTCGCGTTCCTGCTGGCCTGCGCGATCCTTGCGTTCACGCTCCTGTACACCCGCTGGGAGAAGCTGGAACCCGACGCCGTGCTGGAAAACATGGTGAGCCGGGAGGCGGCCTTCCTGTTCAACAACCTGCTGCTGGTGGGCATCGCCTTCTCGGTGCTGTGGGGAACCCTCTTTCCCATCCTCTCCGAGGCGGTCCGCGGCACCAAGATCTCGGTGGGCCCGCCGTTCTTCAACAAGGTGAATATCCCGCTGGGCCTGCTGCTGCTGGGACTGACCGGGATCGGCCCCCTCATCGCCTGGCGCAAGGCCTCCACCCAGAACCTCAAGCGTCAATTCACCTGGCCGCTGGTCCTCGGGGGGCTGACCGGCGCTACGATGCTGCTGCTCGGCGTGCGGGACTTCTATGTCCTGATGGCCCTGACCCTCGGCGGGTTCACGACGGGCACCCTGGTCCAGGAGTTTTCCCGGGGGACCAGTGCCCGGCACCGGATGTACCAGGAGTCGTGGCCGACGGCCTTCCTGCAACTGGTGGCGCGCAACCGGCGGCGGTACGGGGGGTACATCGTCCACGTGGCCATGGTGATCTACTTCGTGGCGTTTGCGGGGATGGCGTTCAAGACGGAGATCGAAGCCACCCTCAAGCCCGGGGACACCGCGTCGCTGCGGAGTCCCTTCGGCCACACCTATGTCTTCACCCACATGGGGGTTTCCCAATTCGAGCAGCTCAACCGGGTGGTCACCCAGGCCTCGGTGCAGGTCACCAAGGACGGCCGGTCGCTCGGCGTGGTCAGCTCCGAGAAGCGCCAGCACTTCTCCGAACCGGCGCCGGGGGTGCGCCAGAAATCGTTCGAGCCCTCCACCGAAGTCGGCATCCGGTACACCCTGCAGGAGGACCTCTATATCGTGTACGCCGGATCCTTGGCAGGCACCGAAGAGGCCGTCTACCGCTTCTCCCTGAACCCGCTGGTGGTCTGGGTGTGGATCGGCTGCGTGGTCCTGGTGATCGGCGGCCTGATCACCATGTGGCCCGGGGGGCCCGCCGGGCCCGGCGTCACCCGCGCGGCCCAGGCCGGCTACGAGGTGCAACTGGCCGGGACGGGGACTCCCTCGTGACCGGACGCCGGGAGTTCTTCGCCCTGCTCGGCAGACGAGCGTTCGGGGTGGGGGCGGCGGCGGCACTGCTGGCGGCGCCGGACCGGGCTCGAGCACAACAGGAACCGCTGTCGGGCCAGGGGGAGACCGGGGCTCTTCGAGACCCGCAGTCGGCCGGGCGCTCCCGCGCGCGGGCAACCCATCGGGACAATGACGAGTTCGTCAAGGCGGTGGAGCACCGGTTGCAATGCACCTGCGGCTGCACCCTGGACATCTATACCTGCCGCACCACCGATTTCACCTGCACCTACTCGCCCCAGCTGCACCAGGAGGTGCTGGCCCTGCAGGATGAGGGCAAGACCGCCGACGAGATCGTGGCGGCGTTCGTGGACAAGTATGGCGAGGATGTTCTGATGGCCCCCAAGCCCGAGGGGTTCAACATTGCGGGCTATGTGGTCCCCGGGCTGCTGATCCTGCTGGTGGCCGGAGTCATGGTGGTGGTGCTCTGGCGCCGGTCCGTGCGGCTGGCGGCCTACGCCGGCACACCCGGAACGCCACCACCCATGCCGGCGGGAGCCGTCGCGGGGGTCCATGCGGCGACGCCCGCGTCTCCGGCGGAGCTGGAGCGCCTGGAGCGGGAGCTCCGGGAGCTGGATCAATGATCTTCGAAGCGATTGCCGCCGCGCTGGTGGCGCTGGCCGTCCTGGCCCTGATTGCCGCACCGCTGCTGGGCGGCGGGGCGGCCGCCCCCGTGGGTGTGGATGAACCCGAGGAACTCGAGGAGACGCCCAAGGGGATGGCTCTGGCCGCCCTCAGGGAGATCGAGTTTGACCGGGCCACCGGCAAGCTTTCCGACGCCGACTACGGCGCCCTCAAGACGCGCTACACCGCCGAAGCACTGGCCATCCTGCGCCAGGACCCCGGCACACCCGCGCCAGGGGCGGTGGACAGTGCCGGCGCGGAGCCGGCCGCTCCCGCGAGCGGTGCGCTCGTCGGCGGCGATGCGGTCGAGGCGATGATCGCTGCCCGGGTCAAGACGCTGCAGGCGGGCGCCATTCGCTGTCCCGGCTGCGGACCGCGTCCGGAGAGCGACGCCCTGTTCTGTTCCGGGTGTGGCCGCTCGCTGGCCGTCAGCGGCTGCGGCTCCTGCGGCGCCCCACTGGTCCCCGGAAGCCGGTTCTGCGAGGGCTGTGGCGCCGCGGTCGGCGGCTGACCCTTACGGACGAACCCTCAGCGCCATCCCGAAGCTCCAGGTCCGCAGCGACGAAACCATCGTCCCGGGCGGCAACGCGCTCTTCTTGAACGGCCCTCCGCCCACCGAGAAGAGCGCCGTGTTTTCCAGTCCCACACGCCGGCCAAGCGGGATGCCGAGCACCACCCCGCCGCGCAGCCCCAGGCTGGCCCGGTCTCCCAGGGAAGAGACACGCCAGTAGTCGGCCAGGCCGCCAGCCGTCAGGGAGAGCGCGGCCGCATCGAATCGGGCTACCTCACGGCGCAGCATGAGGCTGGCGCGATAGCGGTCGACGCCGCCGGTCCGCTCATCGACCAGAAGGTCCTCGCTGCTGGCCCGCAGCCCTCCCGTGGCGTAGCCGGCAGACAGCCCGAGTTCCCACCGGCCCATCCGCCGTACGACCCCGGCCTCGAAGGCCAGCCGTGGAGTGGGCACCACCTCGATCCGGGTACCCGGGAGGGTGGTGGTGTCGGAGGAGGCGCCGGTGAAGGCGTCACGGGAAAGGGCGAAACGAAGGGCCCATCGCGAACCGGAGTCGGTCTGGGCCCCGAGCGGAGCCGTGACCGAGGTGAGCAGCAGCACGCAGCACAGCAATCGCATGTCGCCTCCTTGAGTGGTGGTGCCGACCGGCGCCCTCCTCCGCGGTGGACGCCGGCCGGAACCCGCAGGGTTACCGCATGATCAGGGTGATCCAGCCGTTGGTGTCATCGTTGTCGGCCTTGAGGATCCAGTTGAATCCGGCGTGATACTCCTGCACGACCTTGTCTTCCATGGCGTTGCCGATGAGGTCGTCGTTGGTCTTGATGAGGCCGCCCAATGCCGCCAGGAAGTCCCGGAGGCTTTTGGCCGCCTTGATGTACTTGTTCACGGTCCCCGAATCTACGGCGCCAGTGACATCCTGGTACAACGGCCCCAGGCTGCCGACGAACGTCATCCAGCGGTTGGAGTCCACCTTCAGGACGCAGGCGGTGTCGTCGTCCTCCAGGGCCACGATGCGGAACGCCTCTCCGGGATGGGCGGCCTTGTAGCTGTCGATCTGGCTCTGGCTGAACAGCAGCACGTTGCCGCTCCAGTCGGTTCCTCCATCCCAGTAATACGCCCCCGGCTGGTGTTCTCCGGCGCATTGGAGTTTGGTCAGGGAGTCGGTGGCGCCCTTCTGCCCCATGATGTGGATCTCAAACTCGGGACTCCCCTTCAACCAACCCTCAAAATCACCGTTGAAGTGCGCCTTGGTCATGTACAACCCCGGGGTCGGCACCGTGCCGCCCCCGCCGCCTCCGCCGCAGTTGGTGGGCAGCGTGCAGGTCACGTTTCTGCGGACGCCGGAAGCCAGCCCCGGGGCATCGAAGTCGGTCTCCACCGGGACGACGGCGAGGACCGGGGTCATGGGAGGACGGGTCGGGTCCAGCAGGTGGCGGCGGCCCTGAAGGTCATAGGCGACCGGGATGTCCCCGTCCCGGGCGGCCGTCGCGACCAGCAACTCCGGCTCCCCATGCCAGCGGGCCCGGTGTTCCGGGACAGGGAGATACACCTCCAGTGCTGGCGCGGCGCGGTACACCGAGTCGGTGACCTGGGCCGCTTCACCATTGAGTCGGGCGACCGCCCGCTGTTCGGCAGCGCCCCCGGCTTCCAGCGTGCGCTGCAGGTGCAGCTTCTGTTCTCGGTAGGGAGAGGTGGTGAGCCGGGCCCGGAACCTGGCGCGGAAGCCGGGATCGGCCAGCGCGAGGGCCAGGCGGCGGGTGACCCCCTCCAGGGCCTGCGTCTCTGCGGTGACGGTGATATCCGGCCGGAGGGCGCGGGCGCGGTGGGCGTCCACGGGTGCGGCGGATTCGGGCGAATCACAGGCGGTGAGGGAGCCTGCCGCCAGCGTGGCGAACAGGAAACGGAATGCGGGAGACATCGGAGACTCCTTCCTTGGGGCGTGGCGCGACGGCTCGCGCGGGTGACGGCGCGCCCAAGGTAGGAACTGCGAAGATTCAGGCTGGTGTCATTTCTGTGCGGGAAGGGACGGAAAGCTGCGGCGGTTCAGAACTCCATTTCCTCCATGCGCTTGAGTCCGACGCGGAGGGGGATGATGGTCGCGGCCAGGCACAGCGCCACCACCGCCAGCAGGGAGGCGACCATCCACGGACCGGGGACCGCCTCCTCTCCCGAGAGCTGGAGGCGCAGGTACCCCATCACCGGTGTGGCCTCGAGTACCAGCACCAGCCCGAGCAGCACCACCGCCGACATCATGAACACCAAGCCGCCGAAGCTGGTGGGAATCTGGGCCGCGTTCTCGGTATCGAAGCGGGGATAGAGCGCGCCGACGCCGAGCGCCATGGCGCTGATGGCAAAGGTGAGCAGGACGATGGTCCCCAGGCTGATGACCATCATGAAGGTGGTGGCCTGCAGCAGCACGTTGGTGCTGAAGGTGATGGCGATGGCCAGGACGAGCAGGGGCACCGTGCCGGTCCAGTACTTGCTCCACATCAGGGCCTTCAGGTCGAGCGGGCTGGAGCGGAGCAGCCACATCTGCTTCCCCTCCAGGGACACCGCCGGGAAGACGAAACGGGCGGCAACGGCCGCGAGCACGAACCCGGCCAGTCCCAGATTGAGGAACACCACCAGCGAGACCAGGAACACCGGCACCTGCTCACCGGAGAACAGGGGGAGCGACTTGATGTTGAACACGTAGACGATCAGCAAGACCGCCAGCAGGATCAGCTGGCTCCATTGGGTGGTGTCCCGGAAGAACAGCCGCAGATCCTTGAGCACGAATTCGCGGCGGGCCGGCGGCATCCGGCGGAACAGCCGGGCCGTCAGGCTGCCCCAGGCCCGGCCCCGGACAAAGCGCTCCGCCCCTTCCTGGGCCTTGCTGAACCCGGTGGCGTACAGCCGCCGATGGAGCAGGGCTCCCAGCACCACCAGGGCCGGTCCCGTGGTCCACAGCAGCACCACCGGCAGCGGGTCCGCCACCTGCCGGAGCCAGTTCATGATCATGGACGTCGCCCACTCGCTCGGCAGGAACGGGCTGGTGGGCGCCTGCAGCGCCGAGAGGTAGTCGAGCAGGCTCCGGACGCCTTCGGGACGCGCCAGGCGCTCCGGGCGCACCAGCCGGAACAGCAGCACCAGGCCGCCGAAGGCCGCGATGGCGATGAGACTCAGCAGATCCCGGGTGCGGCGGGCCGGAAAGATGTTCACCAGCAAGAGCGTGATGGCCGAACCGATGACGCAGGGCAGCACGAAATAGGGGACCAGGGCACTGATGACGATCAGCGGAAACAGCGGCCCGCCATGGAACACCAGTCCGTAGGCCGTGAAGATCGGCACCGCCATCAGGACCACCATCCACGACGAATGCAGCAGCGTCTCGCCCAGCTTGGCCAGGTAGAGCCGGAGCCAGTCCACCGGGCTGGACACCAGCAGGTCGAGGTCTTTGGCCATGAAGAAGCTGGAGAGGGCCGTGATGATGTTGGAGAGCAGCAGCAGCGAAACGAACGAGAGCAGGACGATGCTGAGGAACTTCGCCGCCAGCGGAACGCCCACTTCACCGCTGGACTGGATGTACCGGAGAATCCGGTAGGACAGCCCGAATACCGCGGCCCAGAACCCCAGGGCCACCAGCGCCAGCAGCACGAACTTCCCGTTGCCGCCGGAGCGCTCCTGCCGCAGCCGATTCACCGCCGACCGCCACTTGGGGGTGGTGATGGTCTGCAGGGAAGGCTGGGGAAGGGGGGGCGGAGGTGGCTGGGTCATTGGGGGCGGTTAGGCGGTTGAACGGTTAGGCGGTTAGTAGGAGACGGTCGGTGATGGGACGACAGATGGGCCAGCCACATGCCCTCCTAACCGTCCAACCGCCTGACCGCCCAACCGCCTATTCGAGTATCAAGTCCATCTCCCGCTCGATCACGCCGCCGGTGAGCCGCAGGAACAGCTCCTCCAGCCGGGCATCACCCCCGGCGGTCTGGGTCCGTACCTCGGCCATCGTGCCGATGGCGAGCATCTTGCCCGCCACGATGATCCCGATGCGGTCGCACATCTCCTCCACGGTGTCCAGGGTGTGGGTACTCATCAGCACCGTTCCGCCCCGCTCCACGAAGGCCCGGAACAGCTCCTTGAGGAACCGCTGGCCCTTCGGGTCCAGGCCGACCATCGGCTCATCCACCACGATCACTTCGGGGCGGTGGAGCAGGGCGCTGGAGATGATGAGTTTCTGGCGCATGCCGTGGCTGTAGCTCTCGACCAGTTCATCCTTCCAGGGCATCAGCTCGAACAGGTCGAGCAGTCCCTCCATCCGGCGCTCCACCGCGTCGCCCTCCTGGCCGTAGAGGGCGGCCACGAAGCGCAGGAACTCCGCGCCGGTGAGCTTGTCGTAGACGTAGGGTCGGTCGGGAATGAAGCCCAGCCGGCTCTTGGCCCGGATCGGATCGGCCGCGATGTCATCGCCCGCGATCTCGATCTTGCCGGAGGTGGGCTGCAGGATGCCGGCGATCATCCGCATCGTGGTGGTCTTGCCCGCGCCGTTGGGTCCGAGGAAGCCGAACAGCTCGCCCCGGCGGATCTCCATGTCGATCGCGTCCACCGCGGTGAACTTCCCGTATTTCTTGCTGAGCTTGGTCAGACGGATCATCGGGTCTCCTCAAAGACATCGAAGCGCAGCCGACCCGCGGCCAGGGCCAGATCCAGCAACCGGGCCTCCCCGGAGGTCCCCAGCCGCAGCCGAAGGCCCGGGCTGGCCGCCGGTACCGCCGGATCCAGCGGGCCCCAGTGGCCGGTCCACGCCTCCACCCATGGGCGGAGCTGCCATTGGCCACCGATGCGGACCAACCCCCAGACCGGCCGAGCCTTGATCTGGGCCGCCTCCAGCAGGGCGACCAGCAGCCGGACCCGCCCCTGGGCCGTGCCACGCCGGGTCGCCAGCATCCGGGCCGGGCTGTCGAGCCCGGCCCCATCCTCAAGAGTAATCGTCCGGCGGACCCAATCACTGAGGGCCTGGGCCACCAGCGCCGGGCTCCCCCCTGAGGGGACGGCCGCGAGAGCCGACGCCGCCAGCGCGGGGTCGAGCGGAGACACCGCCGGTTGCGTGCCACGCGGATCCGGGGCGGGATCCGGGGCCGCCTCCGGGTCGGGCCGGTGGACCCGGAGGGTGTCCGCGACGCGGGTCTGCCAGCCGCCGGTCAGGGCCGCGAGGCTGTCGGGCAGCGGTTCGGGCGGCACTAGTCGGAGGTGCAGGCCAATGCTCGCGAGCCGGTCCGGGATCCCGGGCCGGAGCCGGTAGGCCGGTGTCGCAGGAGTGGTGTCCCACGGAGCTGGAGGCAGAGCCCGGAAGTTGATGTTGACGATCTCGAACGCCGAACGGCTGATGACCGCGCCCAGCGGGTAGTGGACTCGCACGGTCATGCCGGCCGCGTCGATCCACCGCCAGACCGGCAGGCCATGCTCTTCGCTTTCCAGTCGCCAGGAGCGCACGGTGTCGCTGTGGGCCACGATCCACCGGTTGAGGTCCGGACTGAACATCGCGCTGTCGGGGACCACGAACAGCGACTCGGCCGCGATGGTGACGCGCTCCAGCCGCAGGGCGCCGTCCAGCGGGTCGTACACCGCCACGTTGAGCCGGCTGCCCGGCTTGGGCAGGCCGCGTGAGGCGGCGATGAGGGCGACGGCGTGGGGCAGGACCACGGGACGGGCAAGCGCGACCGTGAGCGTCTCCGGTGACGCGGTACCCGCGGCGTTGATGATGGTCAAGAGGCTGTCCCCCTCGACCGTGCCCTGGCTGCTGCGGCGGCCCTGCTCGGTCAGCAGGTCACTGTTCCAGCTCTGCAGCCTGAGCCCGCGCGAGTAATTGGCTTCGATCCGGGCGCTGCTGCGCCGCGGCCGGTCGGCGGTCACCCGCGGCAGATCGATCGTCACCAGCTCGGACACCCGCAGGCCCTCAGGCACGGTGTCCACCGTCAGCGAGGTCAGTCCGATCTGCCGGTCCGCCAGTCGCACGGCAAGGAACGCCGAGCCGGGCGGCACCGGCCACCGGGGCGAGGCCTCGGCCCTGGGGGCGGCGACGAACTGCCGCTGCACCAGCCAGCCGATGGCGCCCAGCCAGACGGCGAGGATCAAAACGGCGATGGTGCGGCGGCTCATTGCGTCGCGAGGGGTTGAATGGAGACCAGGAGGAGGGGTCGGGTCAGGTGTCCCCGGCCTCCCGCGCCCGGCGGTACATCGCCTGCGCGTCCTCGGGGAGGCCCAGCCGGTCCAGGACCCGGGCCAGGAGGCGCAGGGCGCGGCCCTGGCTGGGGGCGAGTTCCACCGCGCGCTCCAGGGCGACCCGCGCTCCCGGGTAATCTCCCGCCTGGTTGAGCGCCTCGCCCAGGTAGAAATGGGCGCCGGCGTGCGTGGGGTCCAGCGTAATCGCCCGCCGCAGGGATTCGGCCGCCTGCGTGGGGACGCCCTTGCGCCACAGCGCAAGGCCCAGCGAGAGGTGGCCCGCCATCAGGTCCGGCGCCAGCCGCAGGGCGCGGCGCAGATCGGTTTCTGCCTCGGTGTATTGCTTCAGCCGGCCGTGGATGGCGCCGCGGGAGACCAGCAGGTTGACGTCATCCGGGGTGACGCGAAGGGCCACGGTGAGCTGCTCGAGCGCCTCGGCCGGGTCGCCGGTGGTGTCGAGGAGCTGGGAGAGGTTGTTCCGCGCGGCGATGTGCGCCGGGTCGAGCTGCAGCAACTCGCGGTAGCGGTGGATCGCCTCGCTGGTCCGGCCACGGCTGGCCGCCTCGGCCGCCCGCCGGTACAGCCGCTCCGCCGGACTCTCATCGGTCCGGGGTTCGGTGACGATGAGGTCATCCTGGGGGGCCAGCGCGGCAAAGGGGCGAAGCGGGAATCCGGCGTCCGGCTCGTCCGGCGGCAGGTCGGCCTCGAGACCGGAGGTCCCGAAGAGCTCATCGAACATCGACTCGCTTCCCTGATCCCGAGAGCGCAGCGTGGACATGGACCGGAAGTATAAGCGGTCCCCCGGTCCCCCGGTCCCCGAGGATTGAATCCCACCCGCCCGACCGCTTACGTTGCAGGGCTTATGGCGCAGGAATACCTGGTCGTCCGCGGTGCCCGCGAGCACAATCTCAAGAACGTTTCCGTCACGATCCCCCGCGACCGGCTCACGGTCATCACCGGGCTGTCGGGGTCGGGGAAGTCCTCGCTGGCCTTCGACACGATCTACGCCGAGGGCCAGCGACGCTACGTCGAATCGCTGTCCGCCTACGCCCGACAGTTTCTCGGCCTCATGGAAAAGCCGGACGTGGACGCCATCGAGGGCCTCTCGCCGGCGATCGCCATTGAGCAGAAGTCGGCCGGCCACAATCCCCGCTCCACCGTCGGCACGGTCACCGAAATCTACGATTACCTGCGGCTCCTCTGGGCCCGGGCCGGGGTGCCGCATTGCCCTAACGACGGCAGCCCCATCGAACGCTCCAGCGCCACCCAGATCACCGAGAGCGTCCTCGCCTGGCCGGAAGGGACCCGCATCGAGGTCCTGGCGCCGCTGGTGCGCGGACGCAAAGGCGAGTTTCGCGAACTCTTCGACGACATCCGGACGCGTGGTTTCGTACGGGTGCGCGTGGACGACGCGACCTACGATCTCGGCGAGGTGCCGAGTCTCAACCGGCGCCAGAACCACGACATTGCCGTCGTGGTCGACCGCCTGGTGGTGCGGCCCGCCGACCGGGCCCGCCTGGCCGACTCGATCGAAACCGCCCTCAAGGCCGCCGACGGGCTGGTGGAGGTGGTGCGGGGCGCCAAGTCCGTGGTGTTCTCCGAGAAACTCGCCTGCCCGACCTGCGGTCTCTCCTTTCCCGAGCTGGAGCCCCGGCAGTTCTCCTTCAATTCTCCGTTTGGCGCCTGCCCGGAGTGCCACGGCGTGGGCGTGCGGCGCGAGGTCAACGCCGAGCTGATCCTGGCCGACCCCAGCATCTCGATCCTGGAGGGTGCGGTCCTGCCCTGGGGCGAGCCGAGCGGCTACCTGCGCAAGGTGGTGCTGCCGACGCTGGCCAAGGCGCTCAAGTTCGACGTGACCAAGCCGTGGGGCGAGATCCCGGCCGCCGCCCAGCAGTCGCTGCTCTACGGCGTGCCGGGCAAGAAGTTCAAGTTCCAGGTGGACGGCGCCCGCAGTCGCGACGACTACGAGAGCGAGTGGGAAGGCATCGTGGCCAACGTGGCCCGGCGATACCGGGAGAGCGCCAGCGACGCCGTGCGGACCAGCCTGGACCAGTTCATGGTGGAGGAGCCCTGTCGCGTCTGCCGCGGCCACCGCCTCAAGCCCGAGTCGCTGGCGGTGCACGTGGGCGGGAAGGGCATCGGGGACATCGTGGCGCTGGGGATCGCCGACGCGCATGAGTTCTTTGCGGCGCTGCCGGTGCGCGGCCCCGGGACGCCCAACGGCATCGACCCCGGGATCGCCGGTCCCATCCTCAAGGAGGTGGCCGATCGACTGCGCTTCCTCCGTGACGTCGGCCTCGATTACCTGACGTTGGGCCGGGCGGCGGGCACGCTGTCCGGCGGCGAGGCCCAGCGCATCCGGCTGGCCACCCAGATCGGCTCCCGGCTCACCGGTGTCTTGTATGTCCTGGACGAGCCCAGCATCGGGCTGCACCAGCGGGACAACGAACGGCTGCTCGCGACGCTCCGGGACCTGCGGGATCTCGGCAACACCGTCCTCGTGGTGGAGCACGATGAGGACACCATCCGCGCCGCCGATCACGTGGTGGACCTCGGCCCGCGGGCCGGGCGGTTCGGCGGTGAAGTCGTCGTCGAAGGCACCGTCGACGATGTTCTGCGCCACCCCACCTCGCTGACCGGACGCTATCTCCGGGGCGAACTCCGGATCCCGGTGCCGCCCGGGCGGCGGATCGCGGGGCCCTCCAAGCGGCTGCGGCTGATCGGGGCCCGGGCCAACAATCTCAAGGACCTCACCGTCGACTTTCCGCTGGGGCTCTTCGTGGCCGTGACCGGCGTCTCGGGGTCGGGCAAGTCCACGCTGGTCACCGATATTCTATATCAGGCGCTGGCGCGGCATCTGTACCGTGCCAAGGTCATCCCCGGACAGCACACTCGGCTCGAAGGCATCGATCAGATCGACAAGGTGATCGACATCGACCAGAGCCCGATCGGCCGGACCCCGCGCAGCAACCCCGCGACGTACACCGGCCTGTTCACTCCGATCCGCGAGCTGTTCACCCAGCTGCCGGAAGCCAAGATCCGCGGCTACGGCCCGGGCCGCTTTTCGTTCAACGTGAAGGGCGGCCGGTGCGAGGCCTGTGAGGGCGATGGGCTGGTCAAGATCGAGATGCACTTTCTCCCGGACGTCTACGTCCCCTGCGAGGTCTGCAAGGGAAAGCGCTACAACCGGGAAACCCTCGAAGTCCGGTATCGGGGGCGCAACATCGCCGAGGTGCTGGACCTGACTGTGGCCGACGGGCTGGATTTCTTCGAGAATCAGCGCCGCCTGGCCGAACGCCTGGAACTGCTGAACGACGTCGGGCTGGGGTACATCCACCTCGGCCAGGCCGCCACGACGCTGTCGGGCGGCGAGGCGCAACGCGTGAAGCTGGCCACCGAACTGGCCAAGCGGGACACCGGCCGGACACTCTATATCCTGGACGAGCCCACCACCGGCCTGCACTTCGAGGACGTGCGACTGCTGCTGGAGGTGCTGCACCGCCTGGTGGACAAGGGCAACACCGTGCTGGTCATCGAGCATAACCTCGACGTCATCAAGACCGCCGACTGGATCATCGATCTCGGCCCAGCGGGGGGAGAGGCCGGTGGCCGGGTCGTGGCGGAAGGAACCCCGGAGGCCGTGGCCGGCATGCCGGAGAGCGCCACCGGCGAGTTCCTAAGTAAGGTGCTGCCCGTCGCGAGCCCGGCCTGAGCCGAGCCCGCGGCCTGTTGCATTCCGGCACAGTGGACAAACTTTCACGGAGCGCCTGCGTATGGGGGGCGGCTCCCCGAGCCGACTCCTTCACACCCTCGGAAATCTTCCCGATGCCAATGCGCCATCTCAGACTGCGAACTGCCATTGTCGCGACGGTCCTCCTGGCGTGTGCCGCGTCGCTACCCGCCCAGTCGGAAGATTCCACGCTGCTGTCGGTGCGTCGCATCTATGCCGGCGCCGATTTCCGGCCCGAATTCTTCGGCCCGGCCCGGTGGCTCGCAGGGGGGAGTGCCTACACCACCCTGGAGCGCTCACGGGACCGCACCACCGGCCAGGACCTGGTGCGCTACGATGTGCTGACCGGCGAGCGCACCGTGCTGGTGGCCGCGGAGCGGCTCGTCCCCGCGGGCGACACACTCCCCCTGACCGTGGATCAGTACAGCTGGTCGGCCGATCAGCGGCAGCTGCTGATCTTCACCAACACGGAACCGGTCTGGCGCCTCAACACTCGCGGTGACTACTACGCGCTGAGCCTGGCCGGTGGCCGGCTGCGCAAGCTGGGGGGGCCGCGGGCCAAGGCGTCCACCCTGATGTTCGCGAAGTATTCTCCCGATGGCGGCCGGGTCGGGTACGTCCGCGAGAACAACCTCTATGTGGAAGACCTGACCACGGGGCGCATCACGCAACTGACCCGCGATGGCTCCCGGACCATGATCAACGGCACCTTCGACTGGGTCTATGAAGAAGAGCTGATGAAGTACCCCGATGGCTGGCGCTGGAGCCCCGACGGGCGGAGTATCGCGTACTGGCAGCTGAATGCCGACCTGGTGCAGGATTTCGACCTGATCAATACCACCGACTCGCTCTACTCCAAGGTCATGCCAGTCCAGTATCCCAAGGCCGGCGAGCAGAACTCGGCCGCCCGGATCGGTGTCGTGCCGGCGGCCGGCGGCCCCACGATGTGGCTCGCCATTCCGGGAGATCCCCGCAATCACTACCTGGCCCGGATGGAGTGGGCCGCAGGCAGCGATGAAGTGGCCGTGCAGCAGCTCAACCGCCTGCAGAACACCAACACGGTGTTCCTCGGTGACCGGCGCACCGGCCGAGTGCGCCCGATCGTGGTGGAACGCGACAGCGCGTGGGTGGATGTGGTGGACACCTGGGACTGGCTCGAGGGCGGGAAGAGCTTCCTGTGGATGAGCGAGCGCGATGGCTGGGACCATGTGTACCGCATTTCCCGGGACGGGTCCGCCGTCACCCTGCTCACCCCGGGCGCGTTCGATGTGGCCGGCGTCTCCGCGGTGGACGAACGCGGCGGGTGGCTCTACTACATCGCCTCCCCGGGCGATCCCACCCAGCGCTACCTCTACCGGACCCGGCTGGATGGACAGGGGCCGGCCGAACGGCTGTCGCCGGCGGAGCAGGCCGGCACCCACGCCTACAACATTGCTCCCGGGGCGGGGGCCGCCCTCCATACCTGGTCCCGATTCGGGGTGCCGCCGGTGACGGACCTGGTGCGGCTTCCCGACCACCAGGTCCTTCGGACCGTGGTCGCCAACACTCAACTGAAGCAGCGCGTGGAGGCACTGCGGCGGGGGACCCAGGAGTTCGTGCAGCTGGACATCGGGGAAGGGATCAAGCTCAACGCCTGGATCATGAAGCCGGCGGGGTTTGACCCGGCCAGGAAGTACCCGCTGTTCATCTCCAACTACGGCGGTCCCGGCTCGCAGACCGTGCTCGACGCCTGGGGTGGCAACAACTACCTGTGGTATCTGCTGCTGAACCAGAAAGGGTACCTGGTGGCGAGCATCGACAACCGAGGCACCGGCATGCGCGGCCGGGATTGGCGCAAGATCGTCTATCGCCGGCTGGGAGTCGTGGAGACCCAGGATCAGGCCGCCGCGACCCGGGTGATGGAGCGCTGGAGCTACGTGGATGCCAGCCGGGTGGGCCTCTTCGGCTGGAGCTATGGCGGGTTCATGAGCCTCAACGGCCTGTTCCAGGCCCCCGACGTCTACAGCATGGCCATTGCCGTCGCGCCGGTGACCCACTGGAAGTTCTACGACAACATCTACACCGAGCGCTACAACGGCCTGCCGGACGAGAACAAGGCGGGCTACGATGCCGGCTCGCCGCTCAGCTACGTGGACCGCATGCGGGGGCGGCTGCTGCTGGTGCACGGCACCGGCGACGACAACGTCCACTACCAGAACTCCGAGTCGCTCATCAACGGGCTGGTCAAGGCCGACAAGCAGTTTGACCTCAGTAGTGTCCGGTCATAAGTCGAAGAGTGGCAATTGGATAGCGTCGGCGCCGTCGAGTTGCGCGAGGTCGAACGTCGTAAGTAGTTGGGGGAGCGCGACTTTCTCGAAGAGCGCCACGCTG